>Ga0247733_1000243_pt1 | contig 49648 bp, 55 predicted proteins | sample UWRJL043104R2_FD_180932 | JGI IMG/M metagenome (GOLD analysis project Ga0247733, IMG submission 180932) | Plant litter microbial communities from Arlington Agricultural Research Station in Wisconsin, United States - UWRJ-L043-104R-2 | ecosystem: Environmental > Terrestrial > Plant litter >...
TGCCGCCACCCCGCCAGCCGCGAGGGCCCACGTGGAGCACCTGGTTCCAGTCATCACCCCGCCGGCAGAGCCAGGGACAGTCAACTGGGGCTCGTTCGTGAACGTGAGGCCCGCGGGCCTGGGGTCGCCGCCGGGTTCTGATCCTGGAGTAACGCCAAACCTTACTACGACTGCGAACGCGTCGTCCACCGTGCCAAACCCCAACTTCGTCGTGCCGACCGTTTCTGCCTTCGACGGTGCGTTAGGCATGGAAGTCTGGGTGCAGCGCATCCAGGCTATTCTCGGTAGGTGCACTGTTCCGGAATATTCGGAGAGGTTCCCTCGTCGCTAACTCGCGCAGCTACCGAGTCCGAATGCCAGAACCTCGACTTCGTCAAACTCTTGTCTCATGCCCTGCCATGCCCTTCTATGACGGGTCACATCTTTGGTCGCATCATCTCCGCCCTTCACGAGAGCACCACCGCCAACACCGCCTGGATCAACGTCTTCCACGCCGTGCCCGGCCGCTTCACCCTCTCTGACCTGCCCAAATCCCCACCCTCGACTCCTGGTCCGGCCGTTGGCGGCGACGAGTATTTCACCAGTAAAGTGTTTGATAGCGCAGTTGCGATACCTGACTACCAGCTCGATTCGAAGCTGCTGCCTCCTTCACCGCGCCCAGTTGTGCCTCCAGGCAGCGTACATATTTCGATCGTGGAGCGTTACATACCACCCACTAATACGAATGAATATGGAGAAATGTTCATGCCCAAGGGTCACTCGCTGCTCCATGACCGACTTGTCGAACTATCCCCGACCAACGGCATCCTCGTTTTCATCTACCCAACGAAAACCGGAGCCCGCACGTTCATGCACGACTATCTTGGACCTATCATCGACCCGCTTCTTCGCTCGCTCACGGTTGTGAATGAACTTCCATCAGAGCTGTGCTCGAGCCTGGGCCGAATGAGCTCGGTGGCCTACTTGGACGAATACGATTCCCTCAAATTCCAGTTCGAGCGATTCTGCAAGACACTTGGCGAAGGCTCATCCGCCGACAAGAAGGCCGTGTATACCGTGATCCATGCCTCCAAGGAGGAGGCGCCGCTAGAGAGATCTGTGTGGGCGAACGACTGGTGGATCAAGCAGGAGAAGCCCAGGATCCGGGAGACGGTGTCCAAGTACTTCCGACAAATGAAGAAGTTACCCGAGTCAGAGATGACGGGAACTCATTTGATCCAGGAGGTTTTGGACGGAGTCGCTAACAGAAAGCAGGAGGATGGGGACGAGGGAAGCAGTACGTCTGGGCCCAAGGGCGTCGAGGTGGGCATCTTTATTGTCAAGAAAACGACTTGAAAGATGGAGGCCATATGAGGTCACTTGTCAGGGAGCGACTCCCGACGCGAGGCGGCGGTCAGAGAGTACGGTACATGACCGAAAGACGAAACGAACGATACGAAGCATAGAAGCGGAGTGTGGATGGAAGCGATGTATAACTCACTACCCCTTTTCGCATAGCACGGGGCGTTTAAGGAGCGCGGCGAGTGGGAATGGCGACGATCGGAAAATAAGGGCTCGGAATATATACAGCACTAATGTAATGCTTGTCTTCGCGGAACCCAGCCCACATATACGTCGTGCGCGGGGCCCGCTTCAGCTACATCATATCTGAAGGTTCCAGAACGATATGACGGAATGGCATGCGGGAACTAAGCTGGTTTTGGGGATGTGTGCTGATCTTTTCCTGTTCTGGGTATGCGTGATGTTTTGCTCGTTTTCGTGCAACTTCACTGTGGATGGTGGGGCAGAATAGCTGTAGGCCAGCATATGGTGCTAGACGGGTGGTGCTTAGGGGAGTCGTGGTAGGTTGTATGTGCTCACTTATACTGTTTTCGACCCTGAAACGGTCTCCTACGCTTCACCACCTACGGGCCGCGTACCGTGTTATGGCAGGTGTGGAACAATAGGCAAGATACCTAGACCGACTAGGCAATCGCAGTACTAGAGATGAGCTACCATGGGACAATACCAAACACGGAGACAAAATAAAGTAAAGGCCGCATGGCGACATTACCTTGGAGGGCACTTTAGTTCCCTGGATATTAGGGGCTTCGGTACAACGAAGCCAGCGACAACAGACTTAGACCTAGGCTATATATCTTTATCGGTTCCTCATTTAGAGTGTAATGCCAGATTGTTGAGCTCTAACTGATAGGAGCTATGTTGTTACAAGATTCTGCATATCTGTCTCATGCTGCCAGAGATGGAGATCAAGCAAGTTGCAGCCCGCGTTCACCTTCCTCGCATACTAGCTCACCAGAGACATCATCTTCAACCGCAGCAAACCACTCATGCTCGAGCGCCTCCTGAGCCGTGATCCGCTTTTTCGGGTCCAGACTTGTCATCTTCCCAATCAAGTCCTTCAACACTACCAGCTCCGCTTCCGACATCCCAATCTTTTCCGCGCCCGTCCACCCCCAAAACGGCTCCCTCATCACCTCACCTTCTCCCCTGCCGAATCCAGTCATGACTATAGCGAAGATTTGTACCCACGGGTTTTCCTTGCCTAGATGCTTCACTAGGCCGTAGTAGCCGTCTAGATCGCCAAAATAGGATATTTGGCGCTCGAGGACGATGGAAAGCTTGTCGACGCCTTCATCGAGTTCGTCGTCGTCAACGGCAAAGATGACATTCTTCGTGAGGGCGTAGATGCACTAAAGTCCTATCAGTATGGAGCGATTCCCGCACGACGTAGAGCACTTACGACGATAGCGAAAGAGTATATATCTGTGGGTTTGTTGCAGTGTCCCGAGGCGTGTGCTTCAGGACTCCGCCACATCCAGTTCCCAAACTGTCGTCCAGTGACATCGCAGCGATCTGGTACGTATATGGCGTCTTCGATATCGGCTATCTGTACGTTCTGAACCGCGATATTGCCGTCTTCCTCTGTCCAGTCCAGCATAATGTTGTTTGGTTTGATGTCGGTGTGCACGATGCCTTTCTCGTGCAACGCGACAATGCCTCGGAGCGAGTCCCGTAGTATGCGTTTCCTGAGAGATAGAGGCAAGGTCTTCGTGGCGAAGGAAAGGAGATCATCGCTGCGGTACGGGTAGACGAACATGGATTTGTCGGGGATGCTATCACTAGGTAGTCGGACATAGGGCGCGAAGCGGGATTGGCGAACATCGCTGACCCTGTTCTTGAAAGATTCGAAGTCCTTCTCCATGACATTCTTCAAGACATAATGTTGGTAGTCGGCTCTGCGAGTCGAAGGGTTAGCGCTGCAGGGGGTTTCCTCGCCTGTATGGGCGTAGACTTACGAGGCGAAGTACACGCGTCCAAGCGGCACAGGTCTATCTTGAAGAAGACGCCCGACTAGGTATTGGCGGCCTGATTTTCCTACGAGTGCCCGTGGAATAGCGGACATGGTGCTCAGCCGTCACCACCGGAGAAATTTCGCGAGGTCTGAGAGAGGTTGGACTTCTTTGCGCGTTTTGACGGACGTGCACCCTGGATCGTGCACGATGTAGACCATATCCCGAGGCGGGCTGTAAGCGCAAAGTGTTTATTAGGTTAGGAGTGGGAGCGGACTTTGAAGGTGTGGCAGGTGGACGGCTACATGAGGTTAGCGCGATTGAGGCCCAAGTTTGTTTAACCAACAAGAAATAAGAGCAAGACACTTACATTCAGCAAACCTGAACAGCAATTCACATCGTATTCAGCACTCGCTTCCACTTTCCACGCATTTTTTGTCGCTCCGGCGCTACAAAATGCGGTTTGAACATCATCTGCAGAGCAATCTATTACCCTGCACCTCGTATTCGCGAGATTTGATTGGTACAAGTAGGGATGGACATCGGCGCAGTAGCTCTAAGGAGGATGGGCGGTTTTAAAAGTAGAACAGTAGAACTGTTCTGTCGGGCGAGAGAAAAACTACAAAAGGACCCACTGCACCGCCTTGCCATCTTTCCGATCACCAATTCACACCTGGAGATGATTTATGCACTTGCCATTTTCCTCGGCTGTGCGGCTACCTTCGCGCAAGAGACAATCGTCCTCCCGCGAGGTACAGGACCTTACTCCACCTCCCTCGTCAACGAAGAATGGGTCGACTCAACGCGCGTGGACCCATTCAATACGAGCCATGTGCGACGCATTATGGTATCGAGATTCGACCCTGTTCCGTCGTCTAATTGTCGCTTCGAGAAGGTGACGTATATGCCGCCCGTTACTGCTGCTTTGGAGGACGAGATCCTGGCCGCGTATGATTACCCGAAGGGCATATTGAAGCAATTTGTGCTCGAAGTGTGTAAAGAGGAGGACGTGACGGGGACAAAAGAAAGATCGGAAGAAAGGCAGTGGCCATTGGCTCTCTTCAGTCTTGGTCTCAACACAACGCGCATCTTTTCCAACCACTTCGCGCAGGAGATTGCAAGCCATGGCTTCACGGTCATTACCATGGACCATCCTTACGACACGGACATTGTCGAGTTCCCAAATGGCGACGTCGTATTTGGCGGCCGCGTGGTACCGCCCGCAAATCTCACGGAACCATCGCCATCGTTGGATTATGGGTTGGAAGTTCGTGCCCAAGATGCTTCTTTCGTGCTGAACCGTCTCGGTGTCAGTGTTGATGGGGGAGAGAAGGCTGTCATATTTGGACATAGTTTCGGTGGAGCGGCTTCTGCAACAGCACTGCTACGGGACAAGCGATTTCGCGCAGGTATGAACATCGATGGCGCGATGTTTGGTCCCGTCCTCAACTCCACACTTGGTACACGCTCTTGCCCTCAAGCCTTCGCGCTCTGGGGCAGCGATGGACACTCTTCCTCGACAGATCCATCATGGGCATCGTTCTGGACCTCGCTCAATAATAGTGCACACGTGGACTATAAGAAGGAATTCAGCGTTGCAGGTAGCGCGCATGGATCCTACTGGGATCTTAACATACTCGTGGATGTAGCGGGTATTCGAGAGGAGTTGAGTGAGACGGCCAAGTTGCTAATTGGACCTATTGCCGGAAAGAGGGTCTGGGAGATTATGGGTAGATATGTGCCAGCTTACTTTTGGTTCGTGTTGGGGGAGAAGGACGAGGATGATATTTTGAGGGGGATAAGTGGAGAATTTCCGGAGGTAAGGATAGTGCAGGGGTAGGGTCACGAAGGCTGAAAGGTATCGATTCCAGTAAATGTTCTGGTAAATTCTCTTCTCGGGAGCATGTTCGCTGGAAGAAGAGAAAAGCATGAAGCTTAAGGCGAGGGGTGGAGTCGCCGAGAAGAGTTAGCGCATGTGATTACGTCATCAGGCTGGGCTTTCCCTTCCGTGGTGATGCATGGTTATGGTTCTCGGCCCATCATCCGTCTATGTCGCATATATCTAGGCCGCGAGGGCAACGAGCTATTCTCATCCTAAAAGAACTGAACGCCACGTGCTGCACAGTCGTACCCCCATGACGCGCCCACCTGCAGCCGCCAATGAGCAATGGCAGGGGCTAAGCACGCAATCCTACTCGCATCCGTTGATCAAAAAGCACAACGCAGGTCATCAGTATAGCGACACTCTCTAGAACTGAACATCATGGTCAAATCTCCTTTATTCTGGGCGAATTGGGTCCTCCGGCTCGCCGGGCAGCAGCAAGTCTTCTCGGGAACTCGAGCACCACCTCAACCTTCGCTCGGAGATCACTCGGCGGCTCGACCGAACATCGTCTTCATTCTCACCGACGACCAAGACTTGCATCTGGACTCTTTGGACTATCTTCCGTTTGTTCAGAAGCATTTGCTCCAGCAAGGAACTTTTTACAAGCGGCACTTCTGCACCATCGCGCTTTGCTGCCCGTCGCGCGTTTCTCTTTGGACAGGCAAAGCCGCCCACAATACGAATGTGACCGATGTCAGTCCGCCGTATGGAGGATATCCGAAGTTCGTCAGTCAGGGACTAAATGAAAATTTCCTTCCTGTGTGGCTGCAGAACGCTGGTTACAATACGTACTATACCGGGAAGCTGTTTAATTCTCACACTGTGGATAACTACGACTCTCCACATGTCAATGGATTCACCGGATCGGTAAATATTGATTCCTTCGAAGCATCATTCTCTAACGTTGTGCAGGACTTTTTGCTCGATCCTTTCACCTATCAATACCTCAACAGCACCTATCAGCGAAACAAAGAACCCCCTGTGCATCACGATGGTGAACATACAACTGATGTACTTGCCGAGAAGGCCTACGGGTTCCTTGAGGATGCCGTCGCCGAGGAAAAGCCCTTTTTCCTCACCATCGCGCCTGTCGCACCTCATAGTAATGTCAAATTTGATGGTCTTCCTGAACCAGGCGGCAAATTCGAAGCCGAGTTCGGGCCTCCAATTCCAGCCGACCGACATGCTCATCTGTTCCCGGATGCAAAGGTTCCTCGGACGGCAAATTTCAACCCGGAGGAGCCTTCGGGTGTGAATTGGGTCCAGCGATTGCCACGCCAAAGCCAGGAGAATGTCGACTACAACGACGAGTTCTACCGGTCCAGGCTTCGTGCACTTCAGGGTGTAGACGAGCTTGTGGATGGAGTTGTAACGCGACTGAAAAATCATGGTATTCTGGAGAATACATACATCATCTACTCCACTGATAATGGGTACCATATTGGTCAACACCGCTTACAGCCTGGGAAGGAGTGTGGTTTCGAAGAAGATATCAACATCCCTCTAATTATCCGAGGACCTGGCGTTCCGAAGAATGCCACGACTGAGATAGTCACGACCCATACTGATTTAGCGCCTACCATTTTAGCTCTTGTTGGGACCGATCTTCGCGCAGATTTTGACGGGGAAGTCATACCGACGACGAAGAGCACAATCGATGCTGCTATATCAGATCGGCATGAGCACGTTAATGTAGAGTACTGGGGCTTCGCTTTGGGTGAAGGCAAGGAATGGGGACAAGGTTCGGCTTATTCTCAGTATTTTCTTCTATCACTGACCACGTTTTAGAACGCATTCATTGGAACAACACGTACAAAGGACTACGTCTCGTCGGCAAGTCTTATAGTTTCTACTACTCTGTATGGTGCAATAACGAGCATGAGCTATACGATCTCCATGTATGTATTGACGATTTCGCGTCACTAGACATTCTGCAGTGCTTACGCAGTAACAGGATGACCCGGGCCAATTGAAGAACCTCTTCAGTCGCGAAGGCGAACCGACTCATACACTCCTCGGTCGCTCGCTTCATCAAGTTGCGGCACGACTAGATGCATTGCTGTTCGTCCTGAAATCTTGTAGAGGCCGCACTTGCATCGAACCGTGGCAGGCCCTTCACCCGGCGGGCAATGTGAACAGTCTGCACGATGCCCTCTTGCCAAAGTTTGATAATTTCTATGAAGTAGAGCAGAAGAAGATTCAGTACGACCGGTGCGAGGCAGGGTACATTTTGGACGCGGAAGGACCGCAATTTGAGACTGATGGATTGGTATTTCGCGACGGCAGTGCTTGGTCTCAGTGGGTTTAGACAGACGGCTCGCACGAGCTAGCATGACCGCGCAGCTACAGATGGCTGCAGAATCGACCCCGTAGACGGCAATGCTCCGTACGTACAGCCATGCGCGCGTCTACGGCTTTGAGATAACGACGATGGTGTGATTGCACCCCTGTCTTACAACATTGCTATGCTCGCTAGTCCTCTCAGTTTGGGCCCACATCTTGGCTCTTTTACCAGTTGCGATCTACAGCCCGGTCTCGGCGCTTCTTGCTGCAGCCTGCCGGTGATAAGGCTTTTAAGATGCTTCCGACTTCTGGTACAACACTGTTGGCAATACTCGAACACGCTTCCTTGGCCATTCTACCTAGCACCACTGCAATCCTTTGTCTACGATGAGTTCTCGCGGATATGACCCGATTGCGGAAAGGACCCCACTTCTCGTCGATGTCACAGTTCCTTCGGTGCCGAGCGAGCCCGATCCCGTCGACGAGGAGGCCGGCGTAGCATCTGCATCCACCGCTTCATCCGTCGATAGATACCATGCACCAGTCTCCGTATTGCAAATTGTGCTTGTGCTTCTCATCGGTACGTATGATGGGGGGTAGAATGATTGTCCACGTCTTATATCAGTGCAGGTGTTTTCATCTCAAACGCAGATGGCTCACTTCTGATGGCAACACATCCCATCATTGCTTCTGAGTTCAATGCCTTGCGTGACTCGACCTGGCTGCTCACCAGCTTCGGTCTCGCTGGCGCTGCTATGCAACCACTCGTGAGTCGCATTGGGGAAATCACACCGCGTCTCGCCACACTAACACCAACAGTACGGAAAACTGAGCGATATCTATGGTCGCAAGGCTCTACTACTCGTCGCGTACACGCTTTTTGGGGGCGGCTGGTAAGTTCAAGATTTTTTACCCCGCCTCTACAGTACCCTCGCTAACAGCCTCGGGTCAATATAGTGCGATAGTGTAAGCGAACAGCCACCTTCGGGACCACCTGAATACTGACACTTGCAGGGGGGTTGGGACATCCATGGCCTACCTCATCCTTGGAAGGGTCATCTCAGGATTGGGTTCCTCGGGTATGACTGCCCTGGTATCGATTCTCATCACCGACCTAATCCCATTGCGCGATGTGGCATCGTGGCGCTCGTATGTCAACATTGTCGCAACGACAGGGCGGAGCATCGGTGGACCGCTTGGAGGCTGGCTTGCCGATACTGTAGGCTGGCGGTGGTCTTTCCTGGGCCAAGCACCACTGACGGGCATTGCTATCGGTCTTATTGCGATTACATTGCCAGCGCACACCGGCAGTGGACCCAAAACCGAGCCAAAGAAGAGCAATCTGGCTCGCATCGACTTCCTTGGAGCGTTATTCATGGCACTTACTATCCTTAGCTTCCTCTTCCCGTTGGAAATAGGAGGGACTAGCTTACCATGGAACCATCCCCTGATCATCTCCTTGTTCGGTGGAGCATGTCTATTCGCTACCCTCTTTGTCGTCATCGAAGACAGGTGGGCCAAAGAACCTATAATTCCACTCCTCCTGTTTCAACACAGGGATGTTGTTCTCTCTTTCTTAATCATGATCTGTCAATCCGCTGCTCAAGTTGGGGTAAGTCTCCTTCCCGCTAAGTCTGGTTCCCTGGGAAATCAAGCTAATCCGTGTAGCTTATGATTGCTATCCCGCTTTACTTCCAAGTCACATCGAGCGCTTCTAACACAGTAGCCGGAGCCCACCTCTTTCCCGCCGTAGCGGGTAACGCGATTGGCGGAATTTTGTCCGGCGTCATGATCAAGCGGTGTGTTCCCCTTCCGAACTGCGTTTGCCTATCGAATTACACTTATATATAATGCAGTACCGGGCGCTACAAGACCCTCAGCCTCTGTGCTCTCTTCGCAGCTTCGATCGGCTACCTACTTCTCATCCTTCGCTGGCATGGCCATACAAACTGGCTGGAGTCACTATATATCTTCCCGGGCGGCTTTGCTATGGGCGTCATTCAGTCCACTCTTTTCATCAATGTGCAAGCATCTATCGAACCTGCACACTCAGCAGTCGCTGCGAGTTCGCTGTACCTGGCTTCGACCGTGGGAATGTTGCTGGGTATGGCGGGCACGAGCGCTGTGCTACAGGGAACACTGAGATGGGCACTTGAGAGGCGGTTGAATGACGCAGGGTTCGCAGATAGGATAAAGTGGAAGGTACGTGATATTTCGGAGGCTTTGGTGAGCTAATACTGATGTTTTTCTTTTTAGATTATCGAGCACGCAGTGTCGGATGTGCACTATGCAGATCATGTAGACCCGTCTGTGGGCGGTATCGTTGTGGGCTCATATGTGGAGGCTTTGACTTGGACGCATGGTATGTGTTGCTTTGGAAGATACATAAAGATGTATGCTGACATGACTACTAGTCCTTTCTTTGACTTGTTCACTGGCTGCTTTCTTCGGAACGTCATTTTTGAGGCAACACAAGTTGTGACCAACCCGTACCGCCGATCCGGATGTAGGAGTAATGTCCCGATTGCGAGACATATCTCCCTCTAGTTGATGGCAGTCAGCATTGTTTGCCTGTCAATCTAAGCTTTGCTAACGTATGAATCTCGACTTAAGGACTGCCTGCCACCTATCCCAAACCTTAGGTCTCGCCACTGTGAGCGCTGGTAGCAGCCCCCCGCAACTACAGTATTGTGCTATTTCCGGGCGTGCTCCGAACGATAAACGCTGCGACATCTGCTATCACCTTTACGATACAGACCAGGCCGGCAGTTGGGTGGATCTTCAATTTTATGGGTTTGCGGCCGCAGTCATATCTTTGGGGATGGCACGTGGATGGTTGTCCCCAAGCGTAGCTGAAGTGAAGAGGTGACGAACACGTTCTTTCACCATCGGCGCAGCATAGCCTCTTGCCTAAAACTTCACTGACTTCTGAATTCTCAGGGCGAGTAGTGTGGGTGCAAACTGTTGTAGAAGATTTATGCCACTAAGACCCTAAAAGCGTTTGACTGTTCTAGTGCACCGGTGAACTAATCTGCCTCTCTCCTCATACCAGGGTACAAATTGCGTCGCGATCTTAAGGAAGGCGGCTCATGCTCCAATACGTCGGTCACTGATTCACTAACATTTCTCAGGCTACGCTTCAAAACTCAAATAATCGCCTACTCCACATCGATCAAATCAAGCTTATAGTCTGCGGGAAAGCCAAGCGTCGCGTGGTATGGTTTCTCGTACCCTACTTCCGCCTCACGCGTCTCAGCTTTTTTGATCAAATCTGCGCCATACCCGGGAGGGGAGCCGATGGCCTTTGTGCCTTCAGCACCGCGTTCGATCAGGTCGTTGGTGTAAGCAACAATAGTGATGATGGTTTCGCCGTCGCTTTTTCCAGTATCTACCGGGTCTTATCAGATTGATTGTAGGCGATGCGAGAGTGAAGACGCTTACCTGATCTCGCTATGGGAGCTGCGAACGCGAGGGGCAGGACGGTGAGGATGGTGATAGTAAACTTCATGTTGAAACGGATGGGGTCTTCGCTTGTGAAGAGCTTTGTATCGTGCGACTTGACTGCTCTTGATGTACGAGCTAATTGGTGTGTGAGGTGGGAGTGAAGGAATTGAGTGCCGACCAAGTCTATGGATTTGATGCAAATGAATCGCGGGAGAGCGTTCACCTAGATATAATCTGCTCGCAAGGCCTGTCTCGTACCAAAAGTCACTCAGCCTATGAAAAATATCTATACCTGCTCCGTAATGTCGTGTTATTACATGCAGGAGCGTTAATGGTAGTGAAAGTCCCCGAAATATAATTGCGGGCAGTAAGACGATGGGAGCACCGTAAGCGCAAGGATCACCGCCTTCTCAGCTACCCAAAGCATGTACGTGTCAAGGTTTATTGACCATCTAGCAATATGAATCTCCCAACATCGGGGTACGAAGTTTGGCAAGCCAATCAGAAGGGCTCTCGGTGCCCAATAGTTCAAAGCCCAAACCGCCCCTAACAAATCATAATCCAGATTTACGTCTGGTTCAGACCTCGTGGCTTGCAGGGGCTTCCTGCAGCGGCTTGATAGCTGTGTAACGATTTTCAAGTACAATCGAACGCGGATGGGGGTATTTACGGGTGTGGTCGTACTGAGACATGGGTCCGAAATCACTTCGGGATTAACCCGATATTACTCTGGACCCGCGTATCAATCAACGCACCTTTCCTTTGTTCAGAGCATATACGGGTTGCATTTGTTTTCGCATCTTCACGTCCTCGTCCTAAACGTTCTTATTAATCTCGCTCCGACCAGAATGTCGACTTTGGCTAAGATGGCTGGTTACGTCGCAATACCTTCGAAAGAGAGCTTGAGCTTTCGAGAATATTTAACGGTTGAGTCCTATTCTGAGTGCCTTGAAGCACCTACACCATCAAAAGACTATATGAGGAGGTCTTGGCCATGGGTTCTGCACTTGATGGTGTTTATGTTGTCACTTTCCGCGGGACTTCTTGCACGGACAACGCAGAATTGTGCGACATCAAGAGGTCGGTGACTCGTTCTTCTATTTTATGCCCACGTCACGTATGCTCAAGAAAGTTGTAGATGCGCTTCTATATGACCATCCGTACGATCGGAAGATTCGTCTCAATGGAACATTCGACCGCGATTCACCTTTCAAAGGACCACCTTCACCAGAGGTTGACAAGGCTTGGAACGACATACTACCACGTGAGTCGCTCCCAAATGTTAGACTCAGCAAAGTACATTAACAATTAAATGAAGTCCACCTGATGAGCATCTCTGAGGATGTCTTCCAAACCATCAATACTTCGAGACATTCAGTCAAAACCCCGCCATATCTAGGCAAGGGTCGTCTCGCGATTTTTGAAGGATTCCACTACATACACTGTGTGGTAAATTCCCTAGCCACCATTATTCATGCGTAGCTTGTATACTGACCAACCTCAAGCGAAGTTTATGGAAAGCCGCCTACCCCGAATACTACACGGAAGAAGCAGAGTGGTCACGAACGAACCACGAAGCGTGGGCTGAGCATATTGATCATTGCGCTGATATGCTTCGGCAAAAATTTATGTGCGAGGCCGACTCAAACCTTATCACTTACAGCTGGTTGAAGAATCACTACAACCCACATCCAAACTTCAATGTAGAGCACCGGTGTAGAGACTACAGTCGGTTACTTGATGCTTCTGAGAAGTATGGAATTGTTTTGGAAGCAGTGCCTGAGGGAGGCATTAGGCGGCCGATAGACAGGGAAGTTGTGGAATTCGTTGAGCCACCTTTTGATCCGCTAGCAACTTCGTGATTCACATTTACTCAATATGCCCGGTTCCCGATGAGGATTTTCCGGAACGCTTCGCAAGCTGACCATCTATCCATGAGAATGTGACTTTGAAATGAGTGGCATTGTCACTGCCCTGTGTTGTTGGTGAATGGGGCGTGAAGTCACTTACTCAACCTCTAGTGTCAGGTCGGGTAGGCATGCATCGTAGATCAACCGATATCTACGTCAAGAACTTTAGAACAACGACTTCTTGTCTTGGCGTTCTAACACTTGGTTTCCGAACCCCGTTTTGAGTACGCTTGTGATGTTTGCAATAACATTCGACTGGAACCTCGGGGCGCTCGCGATAATTCATTAAAATTTGTATCGAAGGGCATGACGCTGACAGCTGAACTGCTGATAAGGCAATCAAGCTACCCATGTATTGGTCGACACATTGGCTGCTTAGTCCCCGACCTCCATACATGTTAATGTAAAGCTTGTGTTCGCTGTCCCAGCAACTCGGGCGCACGACGCGTGGGCCACATTATCCGAGCGAATGACCTCGTCTGGCAGGCAAAAGAAACCAAACATTCGTACCAAAAGCTCGAGAAGATCTGACAACGACCAACTTGCAGGGGCCGCGCTCGCCTGTTGACGCCAATGCGCATCTACTCGGCGCCATCTGCTTGATGGCTCAAGGGCCTCTGCTGCCTCCTCGTGCCTTTGGAGCAAGGCGTCAATATCTTACTCCATACCTAGCTTAAAACCCCATCCTTTTGAGACTAAGCTTGTGGTGGAAAAACTTACTGATCGCTTCCGGCTCGTTCCCACCATCCACGTACGAGGTGCCAACTCGAACACGCGCCATGCATGTTTTACGGCTTCCTGAAGTGTTGGTCAATTACCCCAGACCCCATACTACTAGGTGTTCTTGAGGGTGAAACACTGACTTTGCAAAGGCTATAGCATGGTCTATGACTGCACTTGCATGTTTCTTCACCATTGGTCGCTTCGCTATCCACTGGCATCGACGGAGACGTCTTGCCTGGGATGACTTTTTCAACGGCGTCGCGATGCTCTTCTGTCTCGCCTTCACAGCCACGTACCATATGTTCGCACCTACAGAGTACAACTCACAGCTTGCCGCCATGGGTATTATTCCGGAAAGCGAAGTCAAAGTCGGCGACCCTTCACTGAACGCTAGGTTAAATGCGGCCAATAGTTTGATCTTTTGGTGCGTCATTTACACAGTGAAGGCGAGCTTTCTGGCACTTTACTGGCATATTTTCGAAGTTTCGTGGAAGTTTCGCATTGCGTGGGCTTTTGCGGCAGTCTTCACGTTTATCAGCTTTACCGTTACTTTGATGTGGGGATTTTGGCTTTGTGGAAATCCAAAGTACTTTCCCGACACCCAGCGTAAGTCGAAACACTCAATAGCTAACATGAGGATACAAACGGCGTCGCGAAGCACGGGTTGGCGATCCATGCTCTAAGTAATTAGGCGTCGAGATCCACTACTTCGCAGTTTGTATCCTGACCGTAGCATGTGGGAAGGTTGCACTAACTCCTCCAAAGCGCAATGCCATGAAAATTCGATCGGTAGAATTTTGCCAATGTTGGAAGTATGGATAACATTAGACCTTGCAAGTGACATACTTCGTAAGTAATCATACTCGTGGCCCCAATCCCGCCCTTCACTAATGAACACCTAGTAATCGTTCTTCCTGTTACGATGCTGAAGCCACTTCTCATGAAGACATCGCAGAAAATCGAACTCGCCATCATCTTCAGCCTCGTCATCGTCAACATGGTTATGACCATTCTACGAACCGTGTACAGCATCAACGTGGATTTCATTAAGTACCCCCACCAGAACGTTCTCTGGTACTTCTTGCAAGTCACCATTTCTGTTATCGTTTGCGCACTTCCATGCTATAGAGGTATGCTGTCGCGAAAAAGAAACGGGTCGCTGCGACATTTGAACAGGTTTAGGTCGGGGAGTTCGGAATTTGCCGATATTTGGCGGAGATATCTTGCTAGTGTTGAAGAGCACGCACCGGGTGCGCAGGTGATGGAACAGAGCGTCAGCATCGTCGCGTAGTGGACCGCGTGGGACGGCGGCATGTTGTAATTCGGGCAACGAAGAACATTACGTAGATATACATCAAGGTCGTCCATGTCATCAATACTACAGTCACTGACACACTTGATATGATGCCAGCACGAGACTGACCTCACGCCCCACATGCCACGAACTACGAAATTCATTCGAAATCTCTTGGAACAGTAGAGTTCGATCACTACCCTCGGTTAAACCTGTGGTGAGCAGACTTAGGTAGCAGACAGTGCACGAATCCATACCACCACTGTGACGGTGCCTGCCATCAAGATGAGGATCAAGTTGGTGGTTCACTTAGATCGTCTTCATGGAATATTGGGAAGGAATGGTTGGGATGTATGGAGGGGGCGCGGGGAGGCCAGTGTAGGTTGATTCGGGACTGAGATGCATATGGGTAAGTATGGTAGTTGAGTGGGTTGCTTCAAGTTGGCAGTCGCAATTCCTCATCGCGAATCTTCATGCGTCGATTAAGCCTGAACCCACCTCAACTCATCCCGTTTCGGTCACGGTTGTTTGACCCAAATCAAGCGCGCCTTCTTCGGCTCACTTATCTCAAACAACATCGTCCCTTCATGATCAATGTCCATGCCTGTCTTGAGTATTCTTTTCCGTGCATATTCCATCAGTTCGCCCGGTAGTAATTCAGGTTGTACACGATGGCTACGAAACAGCATTGCAAGAGTAGCCACAAGCTCTACCTGCGAAAATTTCTTCCCAGGACATAAGCGCTGACCGTGTACCCACGGCAAAAATGTCTTAGTGGTATCTGGCGCCAAAACCTCGGTGTCGATACTGACGGAGTTGTTTGTGGGCATGGAGATGAAACGATAAGGGCTGAAGCGGAGGCTGTCGTTTCCCCAATATTGGGGGTGTGTGTGCAGTGCTGAGAGATTGAGATGGATGTTTGTTTGTGGGGGAAGGGTGTAGTTTTTAGGGCCGACTTGAACGGGGAGTGATTGCGGGCCGGTTGTTTTGACGAGTTGGCTGAGGGGGTGGGTGAGGCGAAGGACTTCCATCTAGTGCTACGTTAGCTTCAACCTCTTTTTAACTAGTTGTTGGAGGTTTGCACGTACGATGACTGCTAGGCAACGCTTCAATTTGGAAAAGGTGCGATATTCCCATTGACTTGAATCATCGCTCGGGAGATAATGGTTAATCTCTTCCGAGATCCATTCTTGAACCTCAGGATGCGCCGCGAGAATGACGAGCAGATGTGTCAACGAGACGGCTGTGGTGTCGTTACCGGCGAAGGCAAAAACGAACAAGTTGCTGATGATTTCCTCTTCTGTGAGCGTAGTGTCGCGACGTCGGGGCAGGTGCGCTGACTCTTTGGTCAATTCAGAGTCGCCTGCGTCCTCCAATTCACAAGCTCGGACCAAAGCCGCGACCAAATGCTGGTTATGCTGATTTCCGTTAGATATATGATCCCGCTCTTCGGTGATGAGTCCCGTCACGTAAGCGCGGAAGACGGCAACAGAATCTGCCGCAGTTTTCCACGACTTGGGTGTCCACCATGCCCTCAGACCTTCAGATCCAAATACGAAAATGGGTATGATGAAGCGAAGGATGACGGAAAGTGAGTCGCGATAATTGTACGCGTCTTCCCTAGGCTCAGAACTCTTGTTCGACTCGGACTTGACCTCTGTGGCGCCTTGAAAGGGGTAGTTCTTGTTGAAAAGGGCTGCGGCTAGGACGTTGAGGGTAAAGACCTTAGTGTCTTTGGTGAGGTCGCCCTTGTGTTCCTTCCAGTATTGCAGCATAGCGTTGGACTGGGCTAGCGACTCGCGCCATACTAGCTCGTTGTTCTTCTCGGTAAAGGTGACGGCAGTTACTTTGCGATGTTTCTGCCACTCTTCGTCGTCGGTCGTTGATAAATTCTTGCCATACACATTCAGCACAGACATCTGCTCCATATTGCGCCTAAATGCTTTGGGATGGCGCAGGACGTTGTCAATGACCTCGGCATCACTGACATAGAGCCAGTTCCCTCCAGGCGAAACCAGCAAGAATAATGGACCAAGCTCTACATGGACCTGATGTCGCTCATTGGCCTCCCAGCCAAAGAAATAGAAGCGCCGGAAATTGGTAGTGCATAGGCCCAGCGCCGAAAGTGTTCGTGTTATCGTGCTTCCGCAAACCATCCACAACGGGTTGGTGGGAGATATGTATCTGGTGAGTATAGGGAGACCGGTCTGTTTGGCCTTTGCATAGTTGGCTTGGAAGGAGATGGCGGACCATATGAGGAGGATGCCGGGGAGGGCCAGAACGGCGAGGAGGACTGAGGCGAGTGTCATGGTGTATGTGATGTTACACAGCAGAGAGTACGACGTGATGTTACACAGCAGAGAGGGACGATCTCAGACATGTTAGGTGTTATTATGAGGTCTGTGCCCCGTAAGCTGCAGCGTAGCTTAGCTAGGGGTGAGATATTAGTACGTGACGCTTGTACTAGCTGGCTCTATTGCACGTGACGTGTTGCGAAGTTTGGTAAGCCTGTAAGGCCGAATTGCCCGAACTGAGTGAGAGCTGGACACGTTTATATCTCCATCATGTTCAGTCATTGAGTTGAGCGTTTTGAGGTAGAAAATCTAGTTACAACGATCCAACCCCTATGTATCACGTGATGGCCATCCCGCTTACGTATGCTGCTGTGCGACATCCCCAGGAATATCGCGACCATGCGAAGATACATTTCTTGAACGGTATCCGTACGCTTCCGCTTGATCTAAATTGCCGATCAACAATGGCGCCTACTATGACAACTTACCCGATCTTCTGAGTAGTGATAGCTGCCGCCAAGCACACCTCGATGCGTCACCAAAAGCAACCATGAAGCTGCCCTATGTGCCCCTTCATGCGAATGCGCACCGGTCCAACACAACACAAACATGTACGACGCCGTAATCGAACCGCCCGAGGTCAGCATCCTCATTCTCGGCGACGCAGATGTAGGCAAATCGACCTTCATAAGCCGCTTGTCCCTCGGCATCAGCCCACCCGCGCATGCCGACGATCTTCCCCCGTACGCGCTCCCGACGCTCCGCGACTACGATCAGCCCTTTACTTTCAATGTCTCCCTCTACAACCGCCCGTATACGCTCTGCTTCTACGACACGGCCTCGCCCACATCGTACACGCTGCTGCAACCCGACTTCATCATCCTCTGCTACGACATCTCGAAGCGCGCGAGCCTCGAGAGCGTCCGCACACGTTGGCTGCCCATCGTGAACAAGCACTTCAACTACGACGAGGCGCTGCCCGTCATGGTGCTGGGTCTGAAGCGGGACCTGCGCAGGGAGTGGACGGCGGCCGAGAAAGGCGCCGATGGCAAGGGCCGCGGCGAGTGCGTTATGCCGCAGGAGGGCCTGGGTCTGGCGTCAGCAGGACTGTGCGATCGATATGCAGAGTGCAGTGCTATTACGGGCGAGCTGTGCAAGGAAGTGCTCGAAGATGTGGCGCGAACGGGTGCGAAGACGACGACGGAGAATGGCGCGAAAAGCAGTGGTATGGATTGCACGGTTATGTAGATATACATTCTATCACGTACACGACCATTACAGCACTTCACTGGCACCTCGACGTCTGCCTATATCGCCGCCTGGCTCGCCTTCAACGCCCCCACGACCGTAAACGCTAATACCGGCGACACGATATAACTAATCGTCAAGATCTTCGCGATCCTCCGCTCGTCCTCGACCCCCGCATCGCTGACCTGGATCATTGTGATGAGCTTCATCGCCGGAGGTCCCGTTGGCATCAGCATCATCGTAAACCACAGCATGGGGTCGTCACCGAGTAGCCCGCCCCGCCCTTCGCTTTTCACAATGGCATAAATGAGCGAGATACTGAGCGCAGGCCAGACTAGGAATCGGATGACAAGGACGAAGGCGGTAGTGGCCAGAGGAATGCGCGTTTTCTGTCCGCCTTCGGGCGTTTGTCGTGCCTCTTGATATGCAGTGTACAGCGATATCCCCGCGACGATGAGAGGGAGCGGCACAAACAGCTGTCCCACGTTTTTCCAGCTCTCCGTTAGCCACGCCGTGAACACACCTCCGCCATACGTGCTTGCAAAGAAGGCCCTATGCAGCGGCGGCGTAAGTCCGATGATTGCACCAAGGACCGCTCCAATTAGTGGCGCGTTAAGAAAGTCGTAGAAGAAGAGTAGCCACCATTTCGTGCGCGCGTTAAAAGAGGACCACTTCGGCAGCGGAATGTAGTGCGGGCGTCGCTTTATTGTCGTGAAGGTGGGCTTCGAGGGGAAGAAGGTGATATTTGAGACGCTGAAATGTCGCTCATGGTTCCTGGTGCGGTTCCTGTCCGATGGATCGAGAAGCAAACTTTGCTCATTCGGCGTGCTCGCTCCTTCCTCTAGATCGTCTTCGTCATCAGCGTCTTGCGAGATGAGCGTAGCCTGACTACTTGACACCTTATCCTCGTCATCGCTATCAGGCGCATGTTCCGTATCGATCAATCTCGGTCCCACCGCAAATGTTAAACAACTCGATACCGTTGAAAACACCAAAAAGTAACTCTTAGCCCTCTCAATCATCGTCCTAGTACTCTCATCCCCCACCATCAACGCCTCCAGAATCCCCGTCTCATCCAAACTCTGAATCAACAACAAAGGATACGACGTTGTGTTATTGAACATAATCGCGCAGGTAATCCAATCTGGCATGTTGAAAGCCCAATGCGCGAAGATCCCTATTAGAAAGCTAACCGTATGCGCAATGAAGGCCCAGACGAGGACTATGAGGTACCGGTGCGCGCTTCCAGGGTGCATTTCTGAGCCGAGCTTGACAAGGAGCAGGGCCGGGAGGAACATTTTTACGCAGATTTTGGAGATAGCTTTGCCGTTTTTGCTGTCGAGGAGATTGAGGTGGGCGGCGATGCCACCGTAGGATATCACCAGGAGGACGGAGAGGGATGCCTGGATGGCGGCTACGAAGGAGGAAACGAGACCTGAAGCCATTGTTGTGGGATGGTGAGTTTTCTAACAGGGCGATACGTGCAAACAAAAGACGATGAATTAGATGGCGGGAGGAGCCAGAAGGACAATCAAACAGCCATGTTGGCGTCGTGCAGAGGACTGATAAGGTCCCGCCGTTCATTGCTTTTTCGAGCGTAGTCCTCGTCACGACGAGGCTGGAGCACGCAATGTACGGGCGGGGTAGATGGCTGCGCTATGACGCGGGGCGGCGTGAACGACATCAGCGAAAGCTTGTTATCGATCTTCTTCAACCTTGCAACATGAGCAGTGTAAAAACAGTGGTTTCGTTGTTTGGGAGCTGATATATGATCACACAGCAAGCGTATATACAGCATCGGATGCGCGGTTGTGGAGGTAGAGACGGTGGATGTTTTTCAGCTGCATTAGGTAGGCGAGCCCTAGTGGGTCGCGGGAGGTTTTCTTTTTGTTGGCGATGGCTTCTACGGTGCCTAGCTGGTGGATGCCAAGATCGATGTGCTTGCGAGATCTGGTGGTGTCGTCCTTCCAAGATCGCGCCACGACGGTGACCTTTTTGCGTTCAGATTCTACAACCTACTTTAAGTGCAACACTCTACCCGAGTTCGACACCTTGCTTGTCTTCAACACCTTACTCGAGCTTAACCTCTCGCTTCGCAGAGGTAAGTAGCTCACTAGTATCGACAACGCTCAGTTCGCGCATTATCAATCCACCGAACTTGCCGCAAGCGATTACGCTAGTCTGCTAAGTGAATAGGGGTACGCGAGTAGATTTCTATGTGACTCCAGCACGATTTCTTGCCATCTATAGTGAGGATTAATTTAATTAAGAGACGTGCCCAAAATCGCTAGCAAGTAAAAATATGTCTCTTTGATCCTTGACGTTGTCTAGCATTTGTCCTAGCGGGAATGATGACTTTAACCCGCAAAAGTCCCGAGGCTCTTATGTCCTAATACCGTTCTATCGTACAAAAACCGTGGATGTGCGAGTCTCTGCTACAAGCAGATCCGGTCACACATATTCCCCAGCAGCCTGCCTATCCATTCTAGACCTCTCCACCACCATTGGCTTCCTTACTGGCGCCGAATCAGGCGTAAGTGGTCCATCATCCCGCTCATCTCCAACCCCTTTCTCACCCTCCGTATGCTTATCGCTACTATCGTAATCACCATCTGCATCCAAAATAGCCATATCTGCCACCCCCAACGACCCCGCTCTCGCCGCCCTCATCCTATCCCACTCCTCCAACTGATCCCTCCTCTTATTCTTATACGTAAGCGTCAACTTCACCTTCGGATGCCATGCCTGCTCCAGCGCCTCGTACCATGCGCGATGCTCGACATGTCCCGTCACAGTACCTTTCTTCAAAACCTCGGCTTTGGAGAGGATGCCGACTTCGTCAAAGAGGTCGATTTCACTGTCTTTCCTTCCTGGTGTTTGGAGGACGGACCACGAGGAAAGTTCGGGCTGTATACCCCTCTCAAAACATAGCCATTCGATTTTTCCGTCTCCCGCTTCCTTTCCTATACTCTTCTCTCCCTCTTCCTGAGCGCCTGCGATGCGAAATCCCAGCGCAGAACCCCTGTTCTGAAAGACATTCTTCAAGTACGCGACTTCATAACAGCCATCTGGGACCTCATCACCTTCAGGCCTAGAAATGTGCGCGATTGGATCATCGGAGACGAGGCGGGCGATGAATCCGTGTTGGACGCGTGTGAGGCGCGCTTCGAAGAGACGGAGAGGGATGAGGTGGTGGGGGTAGTGGTAAATTGTTAGTTCGTAGATGTAGGAACGGTATTGGAGTTGGCGGAGTTTGTTAGGGATGGCCCAGCGAGTAGACATAGTTTGCGATTCGAACTGATAGACGGTCTGTGTGATTGGGAGGCGGCGGATAGGCGAATATGTGACTTTGTCTGTCTTCAACGCGTAGCTACTGCTGTGAGTCTGCAAAGAGGTAGCCCAAAACAGGACGACAAAGGAAAAGGTCACAATCAGCCTTGCGCTTACCTTTAGGTGTTACTCCTTGCGATCAAGGGTTCATTCCGTCGAGCAGCGCAATCAGTTGTAGTGAGTCGCGAGGCCGCGAGTTCCCTAGTGGAGAGAGTGGTACTCAATTGTGCTTGTGGGAGTCGAGCGGGTTTCGGTCATGGAACGAAAAACAGCGGGTAAGTCAGTACTATTAAACGAGGCCTTGTCCATTGTTGATGTTGTCGTTGTATACGCAAGTTTTCGTGGTGAAAGCCGCAGCAAGACTAGCCTGACATCTTTCACCAGCGCTCTTCGGTTGGCAGGAAAACGACAACGACCCAAAGTCTTGCCAGCCTGAAACGAGCCTTATACAAAATCAATCACGCATCGCTTGCCTAGGCTGGTAACAAACGCTAGCCGGAACGGGTAACATTCTGGTACGCCTTGCTAGCACTCTTGCGTTAGTCCCGCAATATACCCTTCAGTGATGCTAGTCACTTTCACTCATTGTATTCTTTGACAAAGCTGTGCACGGTGAGCTTTTTCGCTCTCATTCACCGTATAGTGCATATTGCGTCGTCTTGTATGGTGTATGTTGTGTGAAACCGCACGCGGTGAAAGGTGAGTACTCCGTCGTCGCCTCGGTGGAACATAAAGCGAAAAACGACGTGATGTAAGGAGAAGGGGGATGACACGAGGAAAGACTTTGAAAGAATTGCGCATTAAAGTCCAGTCTTTGGACTGGAGGTCTACCTTCTCTCCAATTCGTGCCTTTCGGTAGCGACCAGATCGTCTGCAAACTCCATCACCGTCTTGTAACTGTTCGCTTTCTTATAATTACTCGCTGACCCCAATATCTCCTCTCCTCGTAGCTTTTTTAACATGAACCCTCCACGGCCCCACATAGACCTGCCCGTCCCAGGTCGCCCAAGCCAACGCTGAGCCCTCAAAAGCAGATCAACAGCAGCCCCACATTTATCTCTCGCCTTGAACATTTTCTCAGACGCTATACCTTGAGGCCAATAGAAGTTGGTGAGCGTAACGGGGTCGTGTGGCGTCCAGTACATTGCGCACGACGTGGCAGCACCGTTATAGTATAGCCATCGTTGCGTGAGGTCGTACAGTTTGCCCATACGGAGACCTTGTGGGAAGGTCAGAATTCGGAACTTCCAGCACCAGTCACCAGGGATTTCGCCGAAGACAGAGTACTCAGTCATCCAGCAGCCGAGCGTAAAGACAGGTGGTTGCGAAACCAACATACGGCGCCAGCTCGCCGATGGTCGCATAAATGCTGCTTTTCGAGTCTCATTTCTAGCCATAGAGAGGGCGGTGATTGCGCCATATCTAAAGTCTTTCTGGCTGATGAACCAGGGTGTAAAGAGTTCGACGAGCAACGGGTTCTGCGTTCTCTCCCCCAGCTCGCCCTCCTGCTGATGTATGGGCTGGAAGAAGAGAAAGCGCTGAAGATTCGATGAGCCTTTGATGGTGGTCCTCCAGCGGCGACTAACGCGTTGCGTCGTGAGTAGCATTGGCATGTCTAGGCATGAGAGTATGTTTTCGAGCAGTTCTGGGGTGCTGAGGACGGCATCGCAGGCTGCGTAGCCGAGCGCACGCTCTTGTCCGCGTGTTAGCATGGTTGGCCGACGTCGTTGTGGTGAATGGAAGAGGGCGCGCGACTCGTCGACTAGAGATGGGATTCGTGTCACCGAGGCCGTGGAGAGATGTTGGAGGTCGAGGAGTGGGCTCTCGGGTAAACATGAACTCCGGAACTAAGGATTTGCCTCTACGTACCACGACAACACCAGAAACATAGTGTTTGCGCTTTTTCTCTCTTGAGTTATAGCGCATGCTCTAGAAGTATATATTGCATTAACGAATTATTTATGATAATAATGTTTGTAGCAAATCTTTATATGTAGCGCCGATTCTGGTGGTTGTGCTTAGTTCCGGAGTTCACGTTTACCTGAGAGGTGGGCCTGAGAGTAGAGCAGGCAACCGCGCACGGACAGTCGTGCGAGAAGCGTAATAATAAGAGTATATCCAGGCATGACAGGCGCATTCGAACGCACGATTTGACGTGACGGCATCTAGCCTATCCTGCATCCCATCTATAGGCGCGCCTTCAACTCTCTTTCAGCATTCCCATCAATCGTCACTACCGCTCTTCCCCACGTCTTATGCGTGCGCACGTCCTCGAGCGCGCGCCCCACCGTCCCTAGCCCATCGTACTCCTCTTTATACAAAACAGGCTCTATGCCACCTCGTTCCACAAGGTCCATGAATCCGTCCCATACTTCCTGCGTCCTGCGAGGATCTCGCCTTCCATCCTCGCCATATCGATATCCATGTACCATCGCGCTTTTGAGAAGAATCCTTGGGGACGTGTGTTCAGTAGTGAAAGCGATGCATGGGTGGTGTAGAGCTTACCTGTTCATTGCTATATCTTCCATGTTTCCACCTCGTGCTGCGAACCCTACTATTACTATTCTTCCTCTATATTTGAGACACTTTAAAGAAGACTGAACGGCGCCGATTGACTGCGCTGATTAGCAGGACTCCATGAGAAGTGTCAACATACTAACATCGTACACAACATGGACGCCCTCGCCATCCTTCGTCTTGGCTTTAACTCTGTCTTCCCAACCCGGCTCTCTGTAGCTGACCACATGATGCGCTCCCAGGCTCCGAACCATTCGCTCTTTTTCCTCATCACCAACAACAGCGATGACCTCCGCGCCCACCGCCCTGGCAATCTGCACCGCCATCACACCAAGCCCACCAGAAGCGCCAAGAATCAGAGCAGTCTCGCCCGCCTTCAGCTTCGCGATCGACACGAGAGCGCCATAACTAACACTCCCGGAACTACCCACAGCACATGCTTGGGCGAGCGTCCACCTATCCGGTACTCTTCGGGCACTGGACTCTCCTACCACGATGTTCTCGGCATATGACCCTAGACCACCGCCAAAGACTCTGTCGCCTGGTTTGAACTGAGATGATTTTGACGTGGATGTAACGATGCCTGCGAATTCCGTTCCCAGAATGAAAGGCGGTTGCACGTGTCGACGATTGTTTTGATGGAGTCCTTGGGCGTAGAGTTGGTCTACGTGGGTTACGGCGGCATGCGTGATTTTGATTTGTATATCAGTGTCTTTCTTTGCGTGTGCTGTGGGAGGGAAGTCGACCGCTTCTGCTACTTGTAAGTCCCGCAAGTCCTTCAATGTAATTAGCGGTGCTCACGCTAAGCCATCGACGTCGGTGACTGACCTGGACAAATGCAGAAACGAGAATCGCTTTCATCCTAGACGAACTTCTATTAGGTCACGCTTTTTCTGTTACCAAAATAGTCAGGACGGAACGATCACATCTCTACTTCGTCGTTCTTGATGAATCTAGGATTGTTGATGATGAAAGCGGGAGATCGGCATGAGTGGGGTCCATTGCCGAGGTAGGGACTAGCTCGCGGCTTTCAACTTCCGCCCTTGCAGCATTGGTCCTTGCGTAGGCATCAGCCACAGTGCTATAACTGTACTAAGTCGTATCGTACGAGTTCTTGCTCTTCGGAGACGGAACGCGAGGGCACCGAAGTATTCGTCAACTTGAACGGTTTTGGACCTGAGCACGGGTCCGTTAGGATGCAATCGAGCGAATCGACCCACTTTAGGGTGCTCATGACGTCTACACCCGCTAAGAACTGACAACAAATCGGTTGTTTGCGCCCCGATACTTCAGCACCGATGCATAAGTAAGTAGCCTACGCGCTAAGAGCCATGTATACTTCAAGCTTTACCAAGACCTTTTTTTCGTATGACAGACACGCCAATATATCGCCTTTCACCTAGTGTTAAGTCTACCATCCAATAAAGCACTCCACGAAACACCCATTTATGTATTGAGCTTCGAAGGAGCATTATTTCCGAGACTACCACGCAGAGCAAGATGTCTGGGTTAAAGATCCTCGTGGTAGGCGCATCTATCGCCGGGCCAACAACAGCATACTGGTTAGCAAAAGCCGGCGCCAAAGTCACAGTGATCGAGCGGTTCGCTCATCTCCGCACCAGCGGCCAGGCCGTCGACATTCGTACGGCTGGTGTCTCCGTCATGCGAAAGATGGCCGGCATGGAGGCACTAGTACGAGCAAAGTCCACGCAGGAGGAAGGCGTTTGTTTTGTTCGTGACGACGGCACACCTTATGGAGTAATACGAGCCACTGGAAATCCGGATCAGCAGTCGCTCATTTCAGAGTACGAGATCTTTCGTGGTGATTTGTCAAAGGTGCTCTTCGATCTTACCAAGGACAACAAGAACATCAACTATATCTTCAATGAGCAGATCGTCTCAATGAAGCAGGGACAAACGAAGGACGAGCCTGTCACAGTCGAATTTGCAAACGGAACCGCATCTTCCGAGTATGATCTTGTCGTTGCATGTGACGGCGCAACCTCAAGAACTCGAGCCATGGGTCTCAACTGCACAGTCCGCGAACACATTGTGTCAACCAATACCTGGGCCGCCTACTTCTCCATCAAAAAGGACCTTCTGCAAGGAAGCAAAGTAGGCCAAGGCTACAGCGCCGTCGGCGGCCGCTTCATCAGCGTCGGCTCGGACCCCTCAGGCTCCAGTCGCGTGATGACGATGGCGCACAACCCCGGCAACAAACGCGATGCTACGCTTCCCTTTCGTAATGCCCTGGCCGAAGGAGACGTCGCGTTGAAGAGATATGTGGCTCAGCACTACCACGGCGCAGGATGGACAACCACCTCCCTGATGCAAGAGATGATGGACACGGACGACTTCTACGCCAGCGAAATCGTCCAAGTAAAACTTCCCACACTCTCCCGCAACCGCTTCGTCCTAGTCGGCGATGCAGGCTACGCTGCGGGACCTACTGGCGGTGGCACCTCACTCGCCCTCGCCGGCGCCTACATGCTAGCCGGCGAGCTCAGCAAGCACACCGGTGATCTCGCAGCAGGTCTACAGGCGTACGAACAGCAAATACGACCGTTGATCAAGGAAATGCAGAAAATCCCGCCGCTGGTCTCTACGATCATGGCGCCGCAGACCGCTTGGGGGATTTGGATAAGGAACCATCTGTTCGCCTTTGTGGCGTGGACTGGGGTCGCGGAGTTGGTTGGGAGGTGTTTAGGAGGGGCATTCGCGAGTACGGAGGCGTTCCCGATTCCGGAGTATGAGTGGGTTGGGTGACGGAGGGGTGAGCGGTGGTGATTGTGGGATGCCAGTGCGTGAGTGGAGTGATGCGGTTCGATATGGGCATGCCAATGTGAAGTTTTTGGAGAATGTCAATATTCCTACAGTGCGGGCTGGTGGTGAGCGCCAATTGATCTCGCGTTTGTACACTTCGATGCAATGAATAGGGTAGATAGTCGGCGTGAGCGGCCCCCAACGGGAGAACTATCGTGCCGATGCATTGCTGGGAGCGCAGATGTGATGCACTCTACTGCCGTGTTCCTCAATGTACGCATGCAGAATTGCGCCAACGCCCAAAACAAGCCCAAAAGCGGGGACCACCCCACCGGAGCCGAGGCATGTCAGATGTCGCTTGTGACGAGCTCCACTGAGCATAAGGGGTCGTCGCACCGCCATCCTTCCTTATCCCATCGCCCTCCGGACGACGTAACAGCAACTATGGCCTCCCTTCCCCCCTTCGAGCACACGCCGCACGAAACCATCGTCGCAACCACCTCCCGCGTCCGCGCCTCCTTCCTCACCCACACAACGCGCCCCCTCGAATACCGCCTCGTCCAGCTGCGCAAGCTCTACTGGGGTCTCAAGGACAATGCCGATCTCGTCGTCGAAGCATGTCGTCGCGATCTGGGCAAGCCGTCCTTCGAAACATACCTGACTGAGCTGAGCTGGTGCATGAACGACATTGTCTTCATGACGAAGAATCTGGCCCGGTTTGCGAAAGATGAGACGCCGGAGGATATGGCATTCACGAATCGATTGTTTGGGCCGCGTATTCGGAAGGATCCCATGGGCACTGCGCTGATTATTGGCGCATACAATTTTCCGATTCAACTGAGCATCGGACCGCTCATTGGAGCCATTGCCGCAGGATGTACAGCAGTGCTGAAGCCAAGTGAGAGCTCGCCGTGCGCGGCGGCGGTTATGCAGAAGATTATCGAAGAGTCGCTCGATCCAGCGTGCTATGCGTGCGTACAGGGTGCAATCCCCGAGACGACGGCCTTGCTGGACCAGAAGTGGGATAAGATTTTCTACACGGGGTCCGCGGGCGTAGGCACCATCATCGCAAAGAAAGCCGCCGAAACACTCACACCCGTTACCCTCGAGCTCGGCGGCCGCAACCCAGCCATCATAACCAAGCACGCGGACCCACGTCTCGCCGCTCGCCGCCTCCTCTGGGCCAAAACGCTCAACGCAGGCCAAGTCTGTGTCTCGCAGAACTTCACCATGATCGATACTGACATGGTGCAACCTTTCCTCCGCGAAATGAAGGCCGCACTAGAAGAATTCTACCCCAATGGCGCCCGCCAATCTCCAGACTACGGCCGCATAGTAAATCAACGCCAATTCCAGCGTCTCAAGAAGATGCTCGACGACTCGGACGGCAAAATCATGCTCGGCGGCACCATGGACGAAGCCGATCTTTTCATCGAACCCACTGTCGTACAAGTGACCAGCACCTCGGACTCCCTCATCGTCGACGAATCCTTCGGCCCGCTCCTTCCCATCCTCGTTGTCCGCGACCTCGACGAAGCCATCAAAATCGCCAACGACGTCCACGACACGCCGCTCGGTCTCTACCCTTTCGGCACAAAACCCGAAATGGAAAAAGTGCTCTCTCAAACGCGGTCCGGCGGCGCCTCACTCAACGACGGCTTCTTCCACGCGAGTATCCCCACGATGCCATTTGGCGGCGTAGGCTCTTCGGGATCAGGCGCGTATCGCGGGAAGGCGTCGTTTGACGTGTTTACGCATCGGCGCAGTGTGACTACTACGCCGGCGTGGATCGAGGGCATGTTGGATGTAAGGTATCCGCCGTACACGGCTGCGAAGAAGAAGAAGATGTCTGCGATGAATGATTTGAAGCCAAACTTTGACCGTGAAGGGAAGGTGATTGGGTGGGGGCCTTGGCTTTTTGGGTTGTTGGGCTTCAAAAGTTTGGCGGCCGTTGTTGGTAAGTGAAGAGATATGTGTTCTTCCTTTTCGTCGTGGATACCGCACTGCAAGTTTTTCGGCATTGATTGCGGAATTTGTTCGCTTGTAAGGGTCTCTTACATTGCTGTCCGGAACTTGCTTCTTTTGCATTTGCTCATGCAGCCCCTATAACCTACCTCGAGTCTTACTCCTCATCTCGTTCGCATTCCAGTCCACACCCAACTCCAAACAAACTCTTCACTTCAACCTAACTCCCGACAGTCGCCATCGGTATCAGACTTTACCTCCAACGCCGATCAAAGCTATAAGCTCGTTCTCGTCTCTGTCCTACCTCGTCTCTGGCCAAGATTATGATGCAGCTCATTGTACGATGTCGATACAGCTCATGCGGAGGTGTTCAAGCGCATGATGTCTCGTACTATTTTTTGCGATTACGACATTAGGGGGTTGTTGCTGGCGGTTGAAATGATAGCTCTTGTACAAAAGTCTCTATGAATGGAATGTTAAATTGATCGTAACCACTAGTGAGAAGATTGATTTTCCAGGTGTCAATCAATAACAGTGATTGTGCTCAGCGGTGCTTTACATCTTCACCAGTTTCCTACACACTAACACTCGGTTAGTAGGCCCTCGATTCACTTCAATTCATTCAATCGATCCAAGACAAGGTTATTAATTTATTGTCTACGAAGCTTATCCGGACGGGTCCCGGTACGAATAGTCTCATACTATCTCCTGATATCTTGTATTTGAGCGACCTAATATATTGTAGATTCAGGGATCGCAACCAACGTCGCCATGAATTAAACCAATTACTGTACGTTACACAGCGCAGTCGCTTCCCACCAAAACAAACCCTCGCTCCTCCAAATCAAAAAACCTTCGCAACAAACTCCGCAACCTCGATCTGTCGGGCTCTCAATACTCATTCTTTCAGCCACACCCCTTTGAACCCCACGCACTTTGTACCTCCTCGTTCCCAGATAAGCGCACGTCCTCACTATCACCAAGCACAGTGTATATCCACCAGCATTCGCTAACCTTTAAAACAGGAACAAAAGAATGGATTCAAGAATATGATACTCCTCGCAACACACTCACACATCATGCCTTGCTCTTATCATCACCCGCTGCATCCTCATTCCCTTCCTTTTTCCCATCCTCCCCTGTCTCATCCATCTTCGCCTTCTCTTCACTCTCCACCATCCTCACACTACTATCTTCTCCCTCCCCCTCCTCTCTTTCCGCCCGCTGCTTCCTTGCCTCCGCATCCGCTGTAGCTGCAGGTAGGGGTACTGTGTTTGCATCTTTTGGCGGCCTGCCTCCATCCCGTTCGGGTGCATTGAAGGGCGGAGGCTGGTTCCTGTTTGGCTCCATCGACTCCCTCGCGGCGGCCAAAGCACTGCCGGCGTTACCATCGCCATCTTCACGATTAGGGCCCGCATTGCCTTTAGTAGCCTCGTCATTCTCCTTCTCTTCTCCATCTGTCGCATCTCGCTTCTTGCCTTGCTCTGACCTCGGTTTCCGCGAAGCACCCGTTTGATCTGAATGCAGATGACGACCGGGATCTGGATAGACAAGACCCATCCGTATCTCAGCCTCACGCCCCAGTCTTCTAGGTGGAACCTGCGCAGCAATTTGAGCAGGCTGCTGCTGCGATGGGCCAGGACCCTCCGCAGCGCCGCTCATCCGAAAACGCTCCTGCTCCGCTATCCGCCGCTGCTCCTCAGGCGAAATATGCGCAGCATTCTGCGAAGGCCGCTCCACGGCGCCGCTCATCCTGAAGCGCTCCTGTTCCGCAATCCTGAATAGCTCCTGCGCTGCAACTCGCCGCTCATCATCCACCTGGTCCATTACACTCTGCATCCACGCAATCTGGTTCCTAAGGCGCTCAACCTCCCGATCTGCAAGGTTCGTTCGAAAGACCAGCTGATGGCCTTGATTCCTCTCGTCAGATAGCATTCGATTAAGTACTGCGACTTGAGCTTGCAGTTGGCTGATTTGGGTTTGGGGGGGATCGGCTGGGACATTTCGGTTTCGTTCACCGCTGACGATGGAGTGTTCCTGGGCGCGGAGGGACTGCTCGCGGGCGAGAATGACAGCTTCGCGGTTGGAGATGGCGACCTCACGGTCGCGAAGGTTGCGTTGTCTCGTTCCTCGTCTGCCAGTCTGGCCATTTCGTCCCCGCGTAGAGGCCTTTCTTTGGGTGGTAACCTTTTTCTTGCCTAGTGAAACTGTTTCCTCGTGGGTGAGGTCAATGGGTTTTGCGGCGTCAACTCCTTCCGCCCTCGGCAACTCATCTTCTCCGTTATCCAATGTCGTTGCTGCTGTGTTGGTCTGATCGTTTTGCGGCTCGGTCTCTTCCGCGCGTTTGCGTTTTCGGGGGTTTTGTACATCGTTCGCCTCCACATACTTGTAAATATCAGTGAATAACCGGATACCTGCATAAAGCTGACTTACCGGCTCTTCAGGTTGCGGCGGCGTATGATCTTTGGTTGGCGGAGACGTAATATCCTCGGATTGCGGAAGCTCAGGATCTTCAGTCTGCAGAGGCTTAGGATCTTCAGGTTGCGGAGGCGCGGGATTTTCGGATCGCTGAGGCTCAGGGTGTTCGGATCCCTCATTTTCAGGATGTTCGGATCGCTCAGGCTCAGGATCCTCAGACGTCTCGACTGGGTTGAAGATGTCGGAGGGCAAGGGCATCGCGTCTTGATCAGGCGGGCTGAGAGTCTTTCCGGTCGGAACAGCTAGACTTGACGACCTCTTTACACTGCAAGGTGCATCCGGATTCGACTCGGAGGGCTGTGCGTCGTGCGGTGCCGGTTTGAGCGGCTTTAGCGGCGAGCTAGAGTAGTGTGTAGCTGTGGCGTCCTAGGTTGACAATCCTCTCGAAGACGTTGAGATGCGCGGAGATAATGATACTCCTTCCAGATGGTCGATGTTTGTGTCGCTACCATCACTCAAGCGCCGTTTCTCTTCGTCCATTTTGGCAAAGATCGCGTCGGAAGCCGCAATAAACGTACTTGCCGTGACAAGCTCAGGGTCGTCCACTCCCATGTCAGCCAGCGAACGAGCTGCGACTACTTCGACAACATCCACATTCGGTCGCAGTTGCCTCAGCTTTAATTCCTCCTTAGTACCACCGTCTGATACGCAGGACGGGGGATGCGTGTTTTGGCGCAAAGCGTTAACCATACGATTCGAGAGAAAGCGTACTGTTCGTTCTTCTCTGGTCTTGTAGGCCGGGGATACGGGCGATGGGGGTTCAAACATAGTGTGGCCGTCGTCGCGGTCAAGTCGTTCCCATAAGGTATTAATTTCTTTCTTCTGGGCGTAGATAACCTTACTGTCCTGGTTGTAGCGCTCGAGCGTCATGGGATGTAATGTCCCAGGTCGGAAGCGCGTCTTCCGCGGGTTGTTCTCCTCTGTTTGGAGGAGAGCGACGGTTGGAAGTGGTCATGTTCAGGGTGAAAGATCGATGTACAAGATGCGTTGGGAAGGAAAGATAGTGAGAAAATCCGATATATTTATAAGTCGATACCTGCTGTGACTTCTCTCTGGATGAGCTTTTGCAGCCTACGAGTGAAGCTGTATATGCAAGTGAAGCAGTGCATCCGAGGATTTGATTATACGTGTCCGTATGAGGTTTTTCAGTTGAGTTAGGACCTAGTGTGGTATTGTACCGTGGTTACAATGCAACCGTTTTGCGTTGAGACCGTGAACGAGTTCTATTTCATGTCGCATTAGCGCGAATGGGTCTTTAGATTTCATACCTCTCATAATTGTTCGAACTTAGCCTTGTCGCTGCCTCTGAAAGTGGGCAATTGGGCCATGAAGGCGCGCGGCATTCAGGCTTCTTTCAGATTGCTTCGCATTCTGCAAGGGCAGCAGCTCTTACAAACAACTTGAAGCGAAACTCTTTCCAACCACGCTGAACAATGTTTGCGCAATGTAGAAAACCGTCCAACTACAAAGTTTCCTGGTCTTTCTGGAGACAAACGTATTTCGAACGATTGCGCCCGCAGGACTCGCAGTGGGAAAACGGGTCGTTAGCGGCTCGTGGGCTCATCCATAGTTCAGACTCAGCCACGCATGGCTCAGCCCTGCGACAATCAGGCAACAACTCAAGACATCCATACTCACGACACCTCCCAACACTCCCCACATCGAAATATACCCACTCGAACCATCAACATGGACGAAATTCCAGAGGAGCTCCTTGACCAAATCATTGCTCACGTAGCCACAAGCCAAACTCCACTGTTAACCCCGCCCGATACGGCAACGCTCTATGCGCTATGTCGGACATCTTGGAAATATTATCGCATCGCAAAGCCGTATCTCTACGCGCACGTGCACAGTTATTCGGGTTCCATGGGGCGGCAATTCTTCGACACCATCTCCAAGGATCCCGTGCTGGCCAATCGTGTGAAGCATCTTGCCGTGCAGCACACGGCTGAGGGATGCTTCCGTCCGGTAAAGTCCAGTATCGATCAGGAGGAATTGTATGGTACGGTTACGGATACTTGTTCGGTGCTGCTCCTGCAGACGTTGAGAGTGTTGGATGGCTTGGAAGCGTTGGATCTTTCGAGGTTCGCTGTGAGGCTTAACTCGCGCACCGAATGGTTAGATGCTGTGATTAAGCTCATGGAAGAGCCGGTGTCTGTGTTGGCGCATGAGATATCAGTTCCCCTCGGCCCTCTTGAGAGACAAGAGCAGACCGGTGTCTCTCTCACGACCGCGGCACCAGCCCTCTCATCATCGCCCACGACCAAACTCATAGGCGAGCCGCCATCGCCTCGTCTCAACCGGCCTCCTATTTTCTCCAAATTACGACATCTCTCCGTCCATCTCAGCGCAATACCAGTCTACGAGCTCCTCCCATTCTTTGGTCTCCCCCAGCTGCGCTCGCTGGAAGTCGACATTCGAAGATATGGATCCCCAGCCCGAATACGGGCAATAAACACAGACAAGTCGTACCCGATATCCTCCCTTTCCGTCATCGGCTTCAGTCACCAGAAGTTGGATCAAGTAGGATGGCTTGCAGCGCGCTGCTCGGACCTGCACGACCTCCTCGTGACAACAAAGATTACGGATTCGAAGTTTATCGGCCGGTTGTTCGCGCGGCACATCAGGAGTGGATCGCTGAAGACCATCCGGGTGGCTATTGTAGGCTTGTGGCATTACGAGGTCGAAATGAAGGAGACGCAAGAGAGTGACACGGAGCTGGGCGACGAGCTCTACAGTGCGTTGGTCTATGCGTCGAGTACGGTGGGCGTGGTCGAAGGAAGAGTCGAACTGCCAACGGAGTGTTATAGTGTGCGGAGCGTGACGATCAGAGAGTTGACGGAGGCGGAGAAGAAGGCGTACGACGTGGAATTGCCGAGGAGGCCTTGAGCGAGGGGAGAGTCGTCAGCCCGACGTGGGTCTCATAGCGTGCGGTGGGTGTGAAAGGCACTCCCACTGTTCGAAACGGTCTACTCGGCTATCAGCATGGCGAGTTTACGGTTACCAAGTGCGTCGTCGATGTGGTCCTGTGTGCTTGCGAAGACTGGAAGTACTTCTGCCACTCCGGAGGGATGTTTCCGATGCCTCGAGATGGTTCATTGGAGGTCGAGCTGCGTCAGGTTGGTCGGAAGGCGTAGGCGTGGGACTTGAGAGAGCTCTGGCGAGGAGCAGGTTCGACGATGATTGCTTCGATGACCCCTTGAGCAAGAAGATACCGCCTCTCCTCCGATCCACTATCCGTCCACGACGACCACTTCCGAACTACCCGAGCCACGGCCACCCTTCACATCAAGTTCCCTCCTCTTACTCTCACACTTCCTCCTCCTCACGCACCACCCAAATCCCCGCAGCGCCAAACCCACCCCAAGAAAAAGCGACCCAGCACTCCTATATACACGCTCGCACTCCAACAAAGGGGCCATACCGGACCAACACAGCCTCGTTTCAACAGCAATCCTCCCTGAGAGAACATGGCCGCACGGCAAGCACCGTGAAGTACCGCCAATGCCACCAGGAGGGCCGTGCTTGATCCACCAACGCGCTGCAGTCGCGCGATTGGCGTCGTATGGTTGCCGTGTTAGGTATCTAAGTAGAGTTTGCGAGGAATACTGGTGGGGGCGTTGGGTTCGTGCGAGGCCTCGTCATGCAATGGTCGGGTGGGGGAATGCTCCGCTGCATCGAGGTGGAGGAGCAAGATTCGGCACCAGCAACAGCAAGAGATGGATCAGAGATACGGGGGTAGCGAAGCTTAAAGGCACAGGCTAGCACGCGCTAAGAAGAGTCGGTAGCAGAGGAGAGCATCTGCACAAGGTCTACTGCTCTACAGACGTCAAGTCGTATGTGATCGGTCGACAACGAAAGCGAGCCTAACCGATACACGAGAGCTACTTGAGATATTCCTTTTTTGGGATGGGTCACGAAGTCCGGCAGCTCGGTTTACGAAACGGCACGGAACGGGATTGGCAGCCGTGCCGTAGGGTAGATTGTGGTAATGAGCCTATTGTGGGATATGCAGACTGGGGATGAAGTTTATATGACTGCAGTGGGAGGTTGACGACTTAGAACGCAAGGTCGGTTCACGTTTGCCGTTAGATGGTTCCTGTCTGCTATGGGCATGGAGAGTGTGCCACGGCAGTTGCACGCTTAGCTGTAGTATACGACCGCAAGTGAGCATGTGCTTTGAATTCTAAAGTGAATCATATGGAGCAAAGGATACGGAGACGAAGACGAAGAAAAACGTCGGATGTTTCGCTCATGTTGCTCAACTTGCCCTTGAGACGCCGCCATGACGCGAAAGTTGGATGCTGTGATTGAGCTTGGTCCGCACGCATCCGTATCGTGCGATTGCCATTGTGATGGTAAAGTAAGCTCACACCGAGCGCAGGGTTAAGGACATCTTTGCAGCTTCCACTGATCTCCCACACTTCGATTGCGTTCGTTCCGCACAGTCGGATGCTCAGATCCCCACGAGTTCCCTCTCGTCGGGTCGGTGGCGCGAGGGCAGACCAGTGACGGGAAGGGCGAGGGGCGGTTTGAGATGCAGGACGCGATGATCTCAAACCTAGTCCCACGACGGTTCGCTAAATCTACATAGACGCGCTCATCCGGGACCCTCGACTTCACTGAGGGCAAGTGAGTGTAGAATGCAAAGGGCCTTCACATGACCGTGGCCGCATTGAAGGCCCATCGTCTATCGATGATGCAAACCTCTGGCCTCGACCAAAAGGCCTACTTGCCACCGGGAGAGGACTGTTTGAGTTGGGTCGAAATGTCTCTCTTTGAGACGGCGGACTCCCAACGGCTGCGCAGTCGGGGTCACGTGCGACCCGGGGTCGGGGTTCAACTACGCGCGCAGATGCGCCACCAACAGGTGTAACTCCGAAACGCAGTCTCGGACGCAGGGGGTGGGCTGTGCTGGGTGCTTCAGAACGATTCACTTGGGCCGTTTGACAGGTGTCGTTACGTCGGCAAGGACGGGGACTAGGCTGTCAAGTGTGGTTGCAGGTTGTCGGCTCGAAGCAAAGGCGGTTGCGTGGACAAGGACAAGCGAGTGCTGCGTCGCGCAAGCTAAGGCCACGACAACGACGAGAGTTAGTGATGAGGTGAGCTCTGGCATGACGCAGTAGTGCATGGTGGAGGGGGGTGCGTGCAGTGTGCCAGGAAGCGAGTGTAGGGCTGAGTCGGACGAAAAAGGTGCTGAGGTCAGCCCTTGCGCGTGTCTTGGCGCCAGCATTTGCATGCGTGTGGATTTGTCAAGCAAAAAGTAGATTACCTCAGGCTGCTCGACAATGTGATGGCCGACGGTTGGTGTCGCGGTGGCGACGCAGGGAAATGCGAGCACGGCACACATGGACGATAGCACGGCGGAATGCGCGGCCGACGACCGAAGATCGCTCTCCACTGACACAGCTCGTAACCAACGGCCAATCAGGGCGACGCCGTCAGGTGAGGACTGGACGGCGCGCTCGATGCGTCGATGCCCTCATTTTCGAGTGGCGTGATGGGCAACACGCAGGGCCAGTGAAGACGGCACGACGACGGGCGGCGGGCTTCGGGGCAAGGCGGATTTTGGAGCTGGGGGGGGGAGGAGACGAGAGGGTGGAGTCAGCCCTTCTAACTTCAGCCTCACGGCAGGGTCCATGTGATTGGCCTATGAATAGACAAGCACGCTAATCGTTCCATCCCGCCTGGCTTTGCATGCCCCGCAACGCTATCGCACTCCAGCGTGCTCGCTGCTGCAGGCATGTGCAGGCGGTGAGGCTGTGACGCCCGCGGGCGCGTACACGGGGGAGAAGAGAGGGCATGCTCGTGCCGTGCCGGCCGTGTGCTATGGCTATGGCTTTGGCTTTGGCGATGGCGATGGTGATGGCCGGAATATGGCTGTGGCCAGTCGGCTACTCGCATGCGCTTGGGGATGGAGAGACTTGTGCACACAGCGATCCTCATTCCCCCTCCCCCTCCCCCTCCGAGGAGCCTGAGAGCCGCATCGTCGGCGGCAGGAGCGAGCGACGCTCGGGCGAGGAGGCAGTAGCGACACCGCTAGCGCCCCGCGGCCGCCCAGTTCCAAGGCTTGTGTTGTGTTCTTCCGCGTCCGATTTCTCCACTGCCGTCGACGCGTCCACGCTGGACCGTCGCCTCTGCGCTGAGGTCTGGACGCCGTTCCGCACTTCACCCGCGCTGCCGAGATTGACCTCAGTCCGTTTCATCGCGGTGCCAGCGCGCCCTATTGGCCAGGTCTCGGCGCACAGGTGTTGGCCATGGCCCGGCACATGTACCTCGATCCGCCGTCGGGCTCCAGAAGCTGCGTCGTGCATGCGCGCTGCCCAGCTCACGTGCCCGTGGCGACGACCAGGCTCCTTGAGTGGCCACGGTGCGGACTTGTTGAGGCCATGTCTCAGGCATGCCTGGACGCTTCGGTATGCTTGATGCCCGTTGATAGTGGTCTGGCGCCGTCGCATCGCACGCGCGACGGCCACCCTCGTCGCGCGCTGCCCGCGCCGTGGTTTGAGTTCTCACAGTGTCAGCCGCTTGCACCTTCGAGAAGATACGCCCGCTCGCCAGCTGCGCCTTTGAACCCCGAGACCCGGCGGTCCAGCCAGGCGTTGGGGACACCCTGCCGCTGGAGCGATCGCCGTGACGATAAGCTTTCTACCGCCCTAGTAGCGCTCCTTCGCAAACGACGACTAGCCACGGCCCGCGCGACATGGACGACGGCCAGCCACACGCAGCCAATCACGCCCGCCCCATCATGTGATGTCCCCGTAGTTACCCTCCGCAGCCGTGCTTCACGGTCAAAACCGCGTCTGAGCGCTGCCGACGTGAATCATGGCACCCGCGCACCCATGGCCGGCCTGCTACGCGCTGCCGTTGTCGTCTCGAGGCTGACATGGCGCCCGCCGAATGCCATTGCGCCAAGGGCACCTCCAACGGCCGCGTCGCTGACACGAAAGCGTCCTGACCCTCCAAGACCGACATTTCGGTTGCGGGAAAACACGACCGACCATCAACACGACGTCGCCCTGGCTCGTCGGAATTCCGACGGACTGGCTGCAACCTCAGGCCTAGCCGGGATGGGGAGCCTCTAACCCAAAGACGGAACCCATTCGTGGGAGCATGACCCGCTCGGCGCTCGGCCATGGGTGGAAGCGATTGCGAGGACAGGGGTCAAGTCACGTGCCGCCTGCCCTACCTCCACCATGGGCGGCTCTGTCGGCTCCATGCTGGACGCTCGAACCTTCCAAACCGGTCAACCTCCTCTGACGTGCGGCATGCAGACTACCCCTTTCGCTTCACCAGAAAAGTGCGCTGACTGCTTCCACCGGCACGTTGGTCGTGAGTCGTCGGCGCACACCGCGACGCCCTTGGCCTCGGTCGCAGCGTCCTGTCGCCCCCGAGAGGGCTCAAGGCGCGACGACAGCATGAGAGCGCGGGGAGCGATTGACGTGTTCCCCAAGCTTTTCCCAGCCCAATGCATCAGGCCCCCCGCCACAAGCAGCCTTGTGATCCCTGCCCTGCACCAAGGCTGTCTGTGTGGAGATTTGCTGTCTTCGCGGCCGCTTCGTGGGACAGGGGGCCATTAATAGCCGCATCGTACTGGCGGAGGGACTGCATTCCGATGCTGACGGGTGCAGAGCCCGTCTCTGCGCTGCCTGTATAACCTCGCCGACGAATAGGCTCGCGGAACATGGGTTTCAGCGCCGTTGTGTCGAAGCATCTCATCTCAACCGCGACGGACCTGCCATCATGAACGCCATTGCCGCCTAGTCGTCGCCGTCCGCCGGCGACGTGGTTGCATCTTGCTGCAGCATGCCCACGAGGCTACTGGCAACTGTGTACCCGCTCGTCGCGCTCTGCCCAATGACCTACCGTCGCGCTTGTGTGCGTAGTCTGCCAATGGCTCCTCGACCGTCGGGCTTGATCCCAGCCCATGTTCCCATGCAGGGGCACCAGTTGTTCGAAACTGGCCGTCCAAGCGGTCCCCGACGCTGCATCGCGACGTCGATTCGGCGTCGCTGCCTTTGAGTTCGCCCTTCATCGCGGCTGCCCTCGATGCGGTCATCGTGGTGTCGCTTTGGGACTGGCCGTCATCCTTCGGCGGCAAGGTGGTGTGCGGAGCATCAAGGCTGAGCGGGGGAGCTGACCACTCAGGCGTGCCGTTATTTTCGGCCGCAACGGCACGCCATTCCTCGTCGCTCCAAACCTCCCAAGCCACTCCCACCTTAGTAACAACCGGCAAAGTGCCTTGAGCGAAGGTTTTGTGTGCGGGAACGGTCCGTAGCCTGGCGTGCGCTCCGCCCACTCACAGCAGCCAGCGGCGCCGGGGACATCCATCCCAAATTGGGTGCGCGGATGCCTCCTTGCCCTCTGCGGCTGCTGGAACCGTTCGGTTGCACGCAATGCCCGTGGGCTCAAGCTCTTCAAGGTTGTCCTCGATCGTCCAGCCATGGCCATGGAGCCCTGCCGCGCCCCCATGTCCCCCTCCCATGCTCATACCTGCCGCCAGCCACGGCTTGACAGCGTCAAGGCTAGGGCGACTGGGACCTGCAGCTCTGCATTCATCTCTCTGTGGTCCCCCTCGTGCTTCCCGCTTCCTCGTGCACTCCACCACAAAGCTTGGCCAGACACAGCCCGGAAGTATTTACAGTTCCCTACACAACCCGCACGCAGCAGCACGCGGGCGCAGCACCTCGACCTGCATCGTCTATCGTCAGAACTCGATTTGGAACGGCCGTGGTCCCACTTCTGGACGAGCATCCAAACCCAGGCCCTGGTTCCCATCGTCTTTAATCTTCCGCCTCGTCCTCCGAGTCCGCCTGTCTTCCATGTCTGGTCCGCCACGCGCTTGCAAAACATCACCACTAGCCCATAGCCAGCTGTCGTGCTACCGGATCTGGACTCATCGCCGCTGCCACCCTCGAGCCCTACCGCGTCCGGTCCCCACTTGAGGCTCTGATCCTTCCCGCCCCTCCTACTCTTACATAGATATATACCCCCCTCGTCGACTCCATCAGCAATGTCGAATCCCAGTGAGACAAACGGCCACCCATTGGCCTCATCCCTACCGCAACCTGACGGCAACGAACACTCATCCACAGCACCCCGCCACCATCGCAGAAGCTCGCAATCGTCGGATGAACGCACAGGTGGTACCAAGTCCACCTCTCGTCGTCGTCCTGGATCCAGGAACGAAGCTACCTTCCTACCCCACACCAGCTCCTCCCGCGGAAAACGTTCCACCATGCAACGGTCCATCAGCCCCTCCCAGATGTCGCCTGAGTCGGCAGCGGTGCACTACACCAGGACAGGCCGCATCAGCAAAGCGAAGAAGGGTTTGAAAGTGCACAACTGCGAATGCGGACGGGTAAGTCAATGACTACTGCGCTGCAGCTCCCCCGCTATCGCCAGGGCTGAACACGAGGGTCGCTACGCCCTATCGTGTCAAACGGTGCCCCACACCCCCCTTCCGTCTGCTACGTGCGACGAGTTCGCGAAACAGTGACTTGCCCACTGTCTAAGAATGATACTGACCCCATAGTAGGCCTACACCCGAGCCGAACACTTGAGGTATGTCAGGCCGCAGTACACCGCGCACGCTTCTTTAGCTGACCGACTCGCAGGCGACACCAAAAGAATCACGCGCAAGATGCACTACGTTGCGACTTCCCAGGATGCGGGAAGCCGTTTTTCAGATTGGACCTGCTACAACGGCACCAGGAGCGACAGTAAGCGACCCGCAAGTCTTCAAACAAGGCAAATACTGAATTACTGTAGCAACGAAGGCGGACCAGATTCCCCACAAGCGTCAGTATATAGTCCAGGGAGCACCTCGGAGCCAGAGACGCACGCCTCTGCGCCGATGGCGTTGCCCGCGCCCATTGCGACCTCGCATGCGCCGCACTCGCCGTACTACCAACCGGCCGCTTCACCCATGCCTGAGTCGGCAGCAGACGCAAGGTATACCTCCAACCCGTTTCGTACTCCCCGCATGCGTTCTTCGACGCTTTCTCTTCTCCGCTCGTCTCCTACCTCCAACTCTCCTTCCAGTCTCATGTGAGTTTCAATCACATCAACTATCATCTCTTTCCTTTCCTTTCCTCTTGCACATCGTCTCCATGCGCAGCTACTTACGCATGACTCAGCCAATTGAAACATACATCTTTTTCGCGTCAAAACCCAGTCGCCGTTCCGGTGCCGGCAGACGGGTTACAGACGAACATCCCCTGGAACGATCCCTTCAGTCACTCTCCCAGCAACTACCACTCGTCCTCGAGCGGGTATGCTTCGCCTATCCCTGTCGTTGGGGACTACAACAACATGTTCGCCAATCCTCCGTATGGCGCGAACCGCACGCGTACTTCTTCTAACGCATCATTCATCGAGCCCTGGGTGTACCCATCGCGCTCGCCTACGTCTGCCACCTCGACCATGGCATACCCATGGACGTCGAACGACAAAAGCCCGGCTCCACCCAACCTGGCATACATGGCCACATCCTACCCGATGACTAGCATGCCTATGCCCGCTAGAATCGATCCGATGACGGGGTTCGGGCACTTCGGCCCTAAGACTATGGCTCAGAGGGATGAAGAGGAACAGCAGTTCCTGTTTCCCATCTCAGAACAATCCTATGGTATGGGCCAGATCGCACACACGTACCCGTTTGAACAAGATCTTGACAATTACTGGAGACACTTTCATCCCACCTTTCCCGTCGTCCACCGCACCACCTTTGCGAGCATAAGCCAAGCGCCTATGCTCCACGCCGCCATGATCGCTATCGGTGGGCAATACTCGAACGACGCAACCGTGAAACGGAAGTCACGCATATTGCATGACCGGTGCATGAAGCTACTAGACAAGGTATGACCCAATAGCAGATTGACGGTTTCGGAGCTAATTCGATAATAGAGGAACTCCGACGTGATGACCGAGGCTGATCGACTCTGCGATTGGCAGGCCTCGTTCCTCATCGAGGTGCTGTCCCAGTATCGAGCACGCCGCGCGTCGAAGAGCCTGTCCGCGCGGTTTGAGACCATGTATCACAAGGTAGGTACTCCACGCACCAAGAACTGCATGTATCCCTTCTAAACGCTGTCTAGTTCTGCGAAAACTTCTGCGTCACCACATCAAACATTGCCGACAATGTTTCCGCGCTTGCGCAGCCGGAAAACGCCACATACGAAAGCTGGGTCGAATGGGTAGAGCTGAGCACTCAACAACGCCTTCTCCTGTGCTGCTACATCCTGGAATACCAACAAGCAACGCTGCTTGCGCGCCCACCGCAACAGTCGCTTATCCAGTTCTCTGGTGTTGACCTTCCATTCCCATCTCACTCCTCTCTATGGGACGCCACCTGCCCTACAGACTGGGCCATGGCTGCCCAGCAACACGCACAACTGCCTGAATACGTTTACCAAGTTACCCCAGAAATGGCGTCATCCGCCTTCGACTCTTTCCAGTCATCGGTCCTCATCGCAGCTCACTACAACCACTTCAACAATCCCGCACCGTACCTTACACCACCCTCGTTCGTATCGATCGATCATCTCTTTGACGCTTCGCCTATCACAAAACATCAACTTCTCACTGCAAAACTTCTTCAGGTCACTCCTGTTCGCGCTCTGCTAGCGGTGTCAGGCGAGTCGTGGATACTTTCCGAGAAGGTACCATCCCCTCAAGCCTTCTCGAGCTACAAGACTACACTCCGCATGTGGATTGGTGGACTCTGGTCTGGCGCTGCCGAAGCGCACCATCAACCAGCGAAAGATGCCCTCAAGCTTGCCATTGAGATCCTGCAGCTTTCCATGACGGCGCCACCGCAAATGCTTCGTCTCGAGCTCGGGGCTGATATGGGGCTTTACTTCGCTGCACTTGTCCTCTGGTCCGTCACCGTCGCAGCAAACACCCACAACTACATGAAACACCCGCAAGCCCAGCAACAGCACCGCTACCAGTCCCACTCCCCTCTCCCCTCCACTCGAACCTTCCCCTCCACTCCAACTCATCTCGCATCCAACACTCCCGCTACATCACCAATCCACGCCTTTCCGCCGACAACCAACTTCGTTCCAAGCCATGCCGCATCTCCGGTTCCATACTCGCCCACATCAAGCAGCATGCAGTACTCCGACATTAGTGCGCTATCGATGAATTTCCTCAATACTGCACTTGTCGATATGGACTTGCTGGGCGTGGTTCCACAGTGGCCAAGAGACGTGACACAATGGCAGCAGGGCAGTGCTGCTCTGATGCGCTGGGTCAAGATGCGGTTGAGGAGTGGTGCTGTCGAAGGTCGCGATAGCGTTGTTGCCCCCAGCCATGGTGTCGGCCCTACGAGTGCGGGCACCGGCAGGGGTGGCGACGGTTTCGGCGAGCTACTCGATGGCGTCATCGGCGTCTTGGAGAAGGTCATGGGTAGGGGCTGGGAGGGTTGGGGCGTTTGAGGGACACCAACCTTCGCGGCTTGAGCGCGTTGACGCCTTGCCACTCGCGTCGCATGAACGTTTCCTTTGACTGTTCAGCATTGTCGCTTCCACGGACGCATCATAGCGCCGATTTCTCTCTCAGTGGTCATGTCTGCATCCTTGGATATCTTTTTCTACTCTGGTTTTCTCCTCCCCGTTTCGTTCGCTCTTAGCATCTCTTCATCGCTACTGTTGGATAGTGCATCGGCAGGTTTTAGCGCAGGTTTCGGCCATCATTATTGGCATTCACGACACGGTATGAAATGATGGATACAGGATTGGAAATGGAAATGGAATACCCCCTCTTTTACCCTTTGTACTACTACTACTACTACTACCCCCTTGCTATCGTCACGTCATTTTCTGTCCTAGAGGAGTGCGGCTTCCGTATACTGCGTGGGCAACTCTAGATTTTCTTGATCATGCTCTGGCTTGTATCTGTAGCTTTTCGGTTTCGCTTGTACCATGTTGTTTCTTTCTGCCCTCTTACCGCCTTTTTTGTTTTCCACTCTGTCACGCTTGCATTTTGTTTTTGTGATGCATTTTGGCGCAGCGAGCAGTTGTGTAGATCCCTACCTCAAGACTACATGCTTAAAAGTTAGATTGAGAGTATTCAAAGAGATACTATCTCTTTGGTAAGAATGTAATCCCTTGGCGGGACTTTCTTCCTACTTGACTTGTACTTTGTGTGTTCATCGTTGTGAATGTGGGTGGGCGTTGTGCTTTGTGCGTCGTGGCTATTTGGATGGAGTAGGTGATGTGGTGTGACGGTTTGCTGTGTTATGTTACGACAGTCCATTGACTTTGGTTGGGTACGTTGTAGCGCAGTGCAGAGTAGTGTGGTGATATGAATGGACTGTGTTATGCCGGATTGAATTGGTATCTCGAGGCGAGAAGGGGACGTCGCGAAGCGAGAGGTTCTTTCCGTTAAGCACGTTGTGTTTGAATCTATTTAATGCTCTCTGGAGGCTGTGCGGGGAGAACAGTGAATGGAGTATGCCCTAAGCTAGCTTGGGGTGTCAGCTTTTTCCCAGCTCTGCGGCGTTGTGTGGGCCTTGTTTCGAACAAGTTGCAGCTTGGAATGGTCAGATCAATTCGTTCGTTCAGCACTCTTTGCTTGTGGTATGAATAGGGGTGCATCGAATTGGGGTGTTTTCATGAGCTGAAGTGAGTCATTCGGCAGTGTGGGACCGATTCTAGCCCTGCGAGGATTTGTAGAGGCGTAGATAAAGATGGTGTTACGATGCCAAAAGATCAACAAGCGCAAGTGGAACGAACCACGAACCGAGGAACCTTTTTAGAGTGATCGAAAGTTGTCTATTAGTATTATTATTACTAGGTTTGGGAGCTATGAAGCAAGTGGCAGAACATCTACACAACGCTATTGTAGCGATGAAAGAACACGCATATCAAAATCATGGTAGGATATGCCCTTGTCCAAGAGAGACCTGCACCGTACCCACCAAAACAGATTCCCGCCACTCATTATACCAATTCAGCCATTATGGCACCGCAGAGATCTGCTTGGAGGAGACCAGCAACACCATGATCGTACCCGCTTCCAACATCCCACGCCAAATCCAACATTACAACTCCAGTACCGAATGCCCCAAGTCCAAACCCAACACCTAAGAGCAAGAACCTAGTCCAAGCTAGTCATGCAAACAACCAAACGAATACCATGGTGGAGAGCTGCTCCAAGGAGAAACCCAAAGGTATCCTGCTCAGAGGAGATCTGCACCATTCCCTTACCAGCAGCCGGACGCCTAAGCAGAAACGCCGCGATTCCCTATGCTCTTCTCCCCAAAAGCTTTCTTTTCGTGATCCAGCGTCCGATCCGTCCCGCTGGCGAGAGCCTGTGTATCTGCACTGTTACCCTCACGTGTGCTCTTTTCCCTAGCCTGAGCACTCAAGCCCTCCCCCTTTCTAGTCCTCCGTCTACAAACAACAGTCAGCACTCACTCCAAATCTATGCATCAACGCAAAAATCATCCAAGTAACAAGTAAGACCACAAAACACAATAATCAGAACAGCAAGGTCATACTCACACCTCAACACCCCCCCACCTCGGCAACCCCGTCCTCGCCGAATTAGCACAATGCGCACCAACCAACATCTCACAAATCCCCTCCCGCATCCTCCCCTTGTCGTCCGACCTCGCACTCCCCGACGTCTCGCTCCCCGCTCGCGAAAGCGGCGACGGCGTACTACACCCACTCCACCACAACGCGCCCGATGCCGAATACAGCGAATTGGCGGAACTGCCACTGCGCGAGTCGGCCTCGCGACGGAGACGTGCGAGCCGCAATTTGGGGTTTTCGCGGCGGGCTGAGGCGGGGGAGGGGGCGCGGGAGTGGGTGGGCGTGGGTATGGGTGCGTGGGAGTCGTCGAACAGCTCTTTGAAGCGGCTGTTTGTGGCGGGCCATCGGCTTACTCCCGTTGTGGATTTGGTGTGGGTAGATTGTCGGTCAGTGGGGCTTGGGTTGCTGGAGGGCAGGGATGTGGAGAGGGAGTGCGGGTTTCGTGGCGATGCGTTTGCACGCTGATTCTGCTTTTCGCGGCTTATCAGGTCGAAGAGCTCTTCCGCTCGGGCGATGGATGAATCGAGCTGCTTCTCTTTTGCCCTGTACGTCTTTGGGGGAGTAATTGAGCCAATCGAACTGTGCGATTGCTTGCCCCAGTCCAACGGCTTTGGCACCATCTCGCCTCGTGAAATCGAAGAATCGGAGGGACTGCTGCTCGACGACATGCTGTGCGACGCCTCTGGCTGAGCTTTACTAACGTCGCCCTGCTCATCGCTGATACTCTCGATTCTTTCTATCATGTTGCGGAGAAGCCCGTTAAGGGCATCCCCGGAGCAGCCGTTGTCGCTAGGCGGCTTACTGGCGTGTGCGGAATCCTTGCGATCCGTCACGATATCACCCTGTATCTATTAGCCTGATGGATCGCAGAGCATATAACAACACTGCATCTGAATCTGGGAGTTGTTCGACTTACCGCGCGGGAGGAGTCGGACAAGCCAAAGTCGAGCTCAGCAAGCCGCATCCTCTCCGTCTCACAGATTACCTTCCCCCTCTTCTCAAGACGGTTTCTCGATCTAGATGCACCAACTGGTTCGCGTCTTGAAAGAGAGGAGAAGAAATAGGTCATGATACCCCTGCATTTCGCCTTGAAGCCCATCCTGTCCGTTTCTGAACCTTGCTTCGAATAATGCCCACGCGGCGTTTACAGGAGCTTCAGATCGAGCTGAGAATGGGCCGTCTTGAAGAAAGGAGGTGGTTTTGTAGAAAAGAGGCAATCTTGTAGAAGAGAAGCGATTTCGTACACAAGTGGCGATAATGTCGCGGAGGTAATGAGGGACCGGCTAATGTGCAGAAATGTAGAAGCACAAAGGCAAGAAAGCTGGCCCCTGAAAGATCAGCAACTCCATGATTTGTTTGTAGAGATGTTGAACCGTGGGATTCGAGGTGTTGGAATTCCGACAGCGCGGGGATTGAGAATTGGGGCGCCACTTGATGCTGATCAAAGGGGAGGATGAGGGAGCATAGAGTGAGTGCCTTGTAGATGGATGTAACGGTACGGAGCGCGTATTGTACTTTTCTTCGCGATGCGTCTTTGCTTCGCGTTGGCAAGAAGTTTTAGGCACTGTGACCGTCAAAGGTCTCAGACGAGTTTGACTGTTTTCGAATAGGGGTGACGTTGGGGTGCTTCTGGTAGCGGAGGCTAGTGTCCCATTCTTGGTCGCGAGAACATCACTGTAGCGTTGAGCTTATCGGAACATCAAGCGCGCAAGCACACACTTCCTAGTGACGAGAACATATATTGTTGTTGAAGCCTTTTCAAGCACATTGTGCCTTTGGTAAGTGTATCGAAATGCGAGGGCATCGTAGCGCGAACGAACGGTACGATTCCATTCACTCGGACGAAAGCTAATAGCTGGTGGAGACAGCCATCCGACCAGCCGGGACCCAACGTCGATGGTGTCTTCAAGAACCAATGGAATTGCCTGATTTAGGAACACGCCCTGTCCGCCTGTCAAGTTGACGGGAAGGATCGATAGCTTTGAAAGGCCAACGGGAGGTCTTGCCTACTTCCGCACTGTTAGCTCGCCGCCCGCTTCTTCCACCCGCATGCATTCACTAAGGCCCAACTGAAGGCTGCCACAGGTCAGTATTTGTCAATATCCTGCAGGACCAAGATGCCATCTCATCACACCTCTCGCGAGACTTCACCCGCCCCAACAACTGCATTGCCCCCCTTATCTCGGCAGGTAGTGTCAATCTGTGCAAGTCTCCGATGTCTTCTGCAGCGCAAGCAAGCTCTACATGGCCACGCCTTGAGTTCAAGGCCCAAACCCAACAACCAAATCAACGGGAGCGCCACAAGCTCAAAGCGAACCCAACGCATGCAATCAGCCCGATCCGTTGAGGCAAAGCGGCTCGACGCCCCCGCCACTCTCACTGGCTCGAGCCGAGCATGGTGCACAGACTGCTTGACCCATCCCGTGCCGCTCTTTGTTGCGGCGTGGTGGGTCGATGCAGCTACCCATACAGGTGCCTTGAAATACCGCATGTTTTCCCGCGCGTACGGTCAGATCACACATCGTTCCGGCGGTGGGCGTGAGCTGGCCGAGCCAGTCCCTGCGTTCCATGTCCAAGGCACTGGTAATTGCGCGGCTCGAAAGCGGCGAAGTTTCCTTTTCGGCAGATCGTCGACCGAGAGATTGCACGGTAGCGAGAAGGACCCTTCGATGTGCCGCGAAGGTGCTGACCGTACCAATCAAAGACGCACCATAAGTGTCATACAGTACTCTCAGTTTACAACGCACTAGCAATTGCCCATAATCGAGCGTGGGATGTTGAACAGACCGGCGAGTTCGAAGTGGATACGATGGGGATGCAAACGACCCGGTGCAGGGGATGATGTGCTACGTGCACGTGGATTACAGATCCACGTCTAATTTAACGTAGACGAAGGCGAACAGGGCTACCAAGTCAAGTGTGTCGAGTAAGCGATGCTGTCGACGAAGCCTGAGGGTCGGCGCGGAGCTTTACTCGTACGAAAAGGTAGATCAGCCACTCGCACTGTTGTCGCCAAAGCACTGTATTTGTGCTCACGAGTAAGCTGTCCCAGGTAATGGCCATACGAGAGGCGAGGGTTGGCGCATCTTGGTGGCTGGCGGACTGGCCCCCATTGGCGACCTTCACCACACCATATCCGGCAGCCTGGTCGCGCACGCGTAACATGGACCCAAGAACCGCCCCGCCGGGTCGTACTATGGACGCGGAGGACAACCTTGTTGCGATTAGCAAAGAACCCGATGTTCTTCAGCCATGTCCCCGACTACCATCGTCTCAGGTTTGTGCTAGTTCACGCGCGCTGATCGTACATCCCGGGAGTCGGGTAATCTCCTCCAACATGGCTCCGGGTCCTGAGACCAGAGCCAAAGACGCGTCGAAGCTGTCGAAGATTGCGCACACAGTTCTTACAGGCCGAACAGATCCTTGGACCTGCAGGCGTGTGATAGGCTGTGGTGTGGCATGATCTGATCTGTTATCTGTCAAATGAAGAGGCTCGAAGCGACAAGACTTGGCGAGTGGAAAGTGCATCGCTGTGACCGCGACACTGACTCGCAGGAAAGTACAAGGGGGACTCATGAGCGGACTGGACATACAAGGGCCCACCAGCTCATGATCGAATCTTCGCGAAACCTAGCTATACTACATATAAATTTCAGAACGGCAGCTTACTCA
>Ga0247733_1000244_pt1 | contig 49370 bp, 54 predicted proteins | sample UWRJL043104R2_FD_180932 | JGI IMG/M metagenome (GOLD analysis project Ga0247733, IMG submission 180932) | Plant litter microbial communities from Arlington Agricultural Research Station in Wisconsin, United States - UWRJ-L043-104R-2 | ecosystem: Environmental > Terrestrial > Plant litter >...
CCCCCGAAAAGACCCCCCCAGGCCAATAGCTGGGGCCCGGATCAATGCGCTCTGTACGATGAGGTGGCAGCCGAACTGACCTTATGCAGCCGTCTCGCCCACCGTCACCCACGCCTCGTCGCGGAGCCACACGCCCTCGCACAGTACAACAGCAGTCGATGACCCGTCCGTCGACGCTCCGCTCCGGTCCTCCAGCCCGCCCAGGTCGCCCTCTCCCTCGCTCTCCTCCATGCCGCCGCAGCCAGCCATGGGGAGTCGACCTGGCGGACCCCTCGACAGCCATGACGGCACGAGAGCACCGCACCCCTCGTCGCAGCGCCCGCAGCTGCCCGCCTCCATGTCTGCCCCCGCCGGCCGTCTGCCCCGCCTGCTGCCCGCCGACCTCTCGTCCTACACCGACGCGTACCTGCCCACCGCTGCCATCCCCACGTCCGCCACGTCCCTCGCCGAGCTCGCCCATCTGATCCGCCTGCAGGGCTACCAGGAGCAGCGCAAGGCCCACTCGCGCGTCCGCCTGCACCGATGGCTCGTCTCGAGCGCCCTTTCCGCACGTCTGGTACATTGCGGGGAGCTGGCGTACCGGACCTTGGTTGACAACTTCAGGTCCGACGACAAGAAGAGCTTCGCGACCCTGTACAACGCCGTCAACGACGTGCGCAGCTCGTGCGACGCCACGCGCCAGTATGCCCTCCTCGAGCCGGATTTGGACATGGGCAAGTCCAAAACTCTCCGGAGCGACAGCGCTCCGTCTTTCTCCACGTTTCTCAATGAGGTTCCGTCCAAGATATTGGACGACCTGCTGGATTTCATCTCTGAAATCCGCACCAATCCTGATTTCCTTGCCACTCGCATTCTCAGTCTCTCGCAGCAAGAACTCGCTTCTTTAACGTCATTTCGTCAAGCTTTTGATCCCATTGATTCTGTCCTGGCCATGCAAGCCCGCGGTAAGGCTGTGGGGACCCAGAAGCCCACTCCACAGGGTCCCACCCCGGTAGAACGTCTTTTGTCCTTTCAGCGCCACGATCCGTTTGCTGCCCTCATCTATACCATCTTCGCCAACTCATCCGGTCCGGATTCCGCCGAGGACCTCCGCCGAACTGATGTTTGGGCTACCACCTGCGCGAGGCTGATTATGGAGTCCAAGCAAGGAACCGAGAAGTTCATCAAGTCCGTTTTGGATGCATATGCCGGTATGCGAGAATGGCCCGGTAAGGCTAACCTAGAGCTGTACCTGATGCAGGTCCTTCAAGATGGCCAGTTCTTGCTGGAACGAGCCGAGGAGCAGGCCGCACGACCGGGGACGCAGCCTGTCACTCCGAGCACCAAGGACAACATTGCGGCCGAGGAGTTCTTCGACCGGGCCGTAAAGCGCTTGTTTGAGGTTGTCGATGATGAGCCCAGTGCCGGCGGTATCCCAGAGGGCGTTCTGGAAATCGGTAATGCCATCCTGCGAAAGCTGGATGAGACCAAGAACCTCCGCAAAGGAGCGCAGAACTTTTTCGTCTCTCGCTGGCTCTTCTCTACGTTTCTTTTGAATGCTATCATTCATCCCGAGGCACGTTTCCCCGTGAATTTCGTTTGCCATGTGCTAACACCGATCAGACGCACGGCATTATGATTGGACACCACATCACGGAACATGCTCGCCAGAAGATTCTCAAGGAGATCGCCATTCGAGCGCAAAAGCACGTTCTGGACATGACCTACAACTGGTGCGATCTCTCCCGACGTCCTTCCACTTTGATAAAGCTAACGCTGTTGACAGGCGCCAGCAAGTACCAATCCTTCCGGAGATCCGCACGCACATTGATAGCATCCTCGCTAGATTCAGGCACACCAAAACTCACGCGAGGCCGATTCTTCTCCCGGCCAAGGCTATCACCTCGCCCCGGGAAACCGTGGAAGTGCAGCCTTTCATTGTCATCTGTCCGTCGGATATCATTACATTGGTCAATACGTTGTTCCCGGAGCGTCGCCCACCGTCCAGCCACTTCGATAAGGAAAGCCAGCGTCGGACTGGGCTTGCCTCGTCCGCATCATCGGTATCCGGCCTTTCCATGCCTTTCCGCGCAACGCCCGTTTCCACTGGAGATGCAAGCTCTATCTTGAGCGCTAGCGCTTCATCCATGACCAGCGATACTACCTCTAGAGAACCTCTGCTAGACCTATCGGCCTTACCCCTCGACCGCAACGGTGTGCCCATTGGAGAGAACCATCCCGAAACAAAGATCGCGCCTACCGAGCTCTACGGAAGACGCCTGAGAATGGCGTGCTCCGAGATGTCTCGCCTTCTCGGCGTGGATGGTACTTCTGGATCGTGCCATCCTTGCGCTGAGCGGTGGGCTGTGCTCTACATTACTCCTGACGGGAAGCAGCTCAAGTCACGCATGCGCAAGGATTCGGACGACGACAATGAGCACGATGAGGACTCACCCGACAGCGATAGCAGTGATGACGAAGGTCCGGTCGACAGGCTTGATCTAGAAAGCGATTATCACCAGCTCAAAGAAGCTATCGGGAAGCTGGTCGAAGAGTACGAGATCCCCAAAGAATTGGCGCCGGATAGCGAGTCGAAGAACTTCAGCAATCGTACTTCGACACACAGAAGGGGCGCTAGAGGGGGCCCGATCCGCGCTCACAGCGACAACCTTGGCTCAAGAAACCCGTACAATTTGGGTCAAAGCCAGCTCACCACCCTCATAGCCAGCCAGAGAAACCCTCCAAATCGGCATCGGTCGCCGCAGCACCCTAGAAGCAATAGTAACCCGCAGAATCCAGAGAAGCAAGAGAGCCCATCCGTGCTGGTCACTATGCTGGAGAGTGCGATGAGCCAGTGCAAGGCACGCTCGGACTTCGTCAACGCTCATTTGTACTTCAAGACATTGCAAGCTTTGAAAAAGCTCAACTCCCCGTCCCTGGTCAAGAACGGCTACGCTGCTCTTTTGAACTACTTTTCACGTGGCCCTCGCGACTCTCTTGGGAAGTCGGCGAATGCCATCGAGGAGTTCGAGGCTTGGTTCGTCTGGCTCAAGCAGTCGCAGGAGCGCCACGACGTTGCAATCGAGGACATGGTCTCGAGTCTGAAGAATCTACGAGACAAAATGTGGTACATTACCGACGTCCGCAACTCGGCCACTTATGACGAAGCCAAGAATGTCGCGCTTGCCCTCAAGATCATGGGTCAACCGATCAAAGCGCTCGACGGAAAGCCACTTCAGTCTCACCGACCGCGCAACTTCTCCAAGTCGGCGACCAACAACTTCCTTCTCAAGACTGAAGCTCAGGTCTTTGACATGATGTCTGCTTCGCAAGATTTTGGTGGTCCCAACAAACTGTCCGATGAACAGTCAGACATTACCGCGAAGTGGCTGAACCAATACGGTGTTGAGAACTTTTGCAAAGGCGAAGAGCGGATTCATCGCTTCTGTCTCGAAATGGACAAGTGCGTCAACAAGCTCGTCGGTGACAGCATGTTGGATGGTCCTGTTCTTTGGTCAAGCGAGCTGTACAAGCGAGACAAGGAGATACTTGACAGCGGTCGTCAGAAGGGCGATCTGTTCCTCACCGGTGTCGGCACACTTTCAATCGCTGGTGACGAAGAGTACGAGACTCAGGGTCGCCCTGGCTCTCGCAGCCTCGACTTTGCTCAGCGTCCGAGCCAGAACAGTCTTCGATCTCTGTCCCACCGCAACCCGTCTCAACAGAGCTTCGACGTGAGCCCCTGGGGACGAAACCCTAGCGATTCGCATGATTACTTTGGTGGCAATAGCCCCGTGCTGACCATCGACCCCACTGCTACCTTCTGGTCGCCATTCCAGACGCAGGCGCAATCTCCGACCAGCGCGACCAGCATTCGACCGCGAACAGCGTCCTCCTCTAAAGGGACTGTCATGCTTAAGCAATCGACTAGCGTCAATGAGGACAAGCGAAGGTTCCTGCTCGATCTCAAGCAGACTTTAACTGGCCTGCTGCTCAGCGACCTTGGAACATCCGTGTTCCATAGCGGCAGTGAGACGGACTCGTGGTTTTCTGGTGATTTGCTAGAAGACTGCATCGAGCGCGGACGCGATAAGGAGGAGGACCGCAAGCGGAGAAAGCAACTTTCGCGGAAGAAGAGCCATAAGAGTTTGCGCAAGCCAGCTCACGCCGAGCACCGCAACAGTCCCTTAGAAACACTGGGACGTACAGAAAGAGGCCAGGCAGCTCCGCCCATTGCTACACTTCAACATGCTGCTGCTTCGGACTCTCATCAATCAGCCGGCGAGCATTCCTCCTCGAGCGACGCCACTGCACGCTCATCAGGCACGTCCGCTGCAAAGAAATCCGGCCTGCTCGAGTTTCCATACAACGTTGCCTTCCGACGTTTGTTGACGAAGTTCGCAACGCATCCCAACCCGTTTTCGAAGCTTCACGCGCTGTACGAGCTTGAGTTGCTGATCGTTGCTTCGCTTACGTCCCGCTCTGGGCGTTCATTCAACAATCGTCGCGAGACGCTTCCAGCCGTTCCACAATCCCCGACACTTGGCGCGATGGCGGAGGTCAGCTCCCGGGAGCCAACCACCAACACATTGCGGGCGCAGAATTTGGAACAAGCGATCGCCAACTGCGAGGAGCGCCGCTCTCACACCCTAAATCAAGAACGAGCCAGCAACGCGTCACCTCAACCCTACCGCGGGGATACGCGCTCTCCGGTTGGACCACCGAGCACCGACATGATCGTCGATGTCATCCAAGGGCTCTTCCGCGACGCAGGTATCCGCCCCAAAACGCTGTTCCGAGACCTGCAGTACATCGCCTCCTTTGTCCCAGCGCAGATGCTCGACAAGACTGCCCGTGGGAAAGCCTTCTGGGACGTCAGTCTCGCTGCCTTGAGCCTGAAGCAAGACGTTTGCCGCATCATGGTCGAAATCGTCGACGATATCATCGCGAAGAACTCGCAGCGCGGCGATGCCCTGATGCACCAACCAAACAGCACCGCCGAAGCTACTGGCGCGACGCCATCGCTGGACGCGCCAGTCTCCCGCTACACAATGGAAGATGCGGCCCGTATGCTTCTCATCACCGCCCGCGAAGGTGATCCTGTTGCTGAACGTGAGCTTGCTACTATGTACCTCACTTCGCCCGAACTACTGGACCGCACTATTCTGCCGCTTACGAAGCCGCGCGATGTCTTCAAGACGGAGCTGTTGAATCGCGAGAGGAAAGCGAGTCAGGATAGCGCGAGGAGCGATCCGCTTATCATGTGTATTGCCACCCACTGGATGGAGCATAGCATGAAGGGTGGCGATCACCTCGCAGCGCAGTATTTGAGGCAGCGTAGTGATTTGGAGAACATCCCGCAGCGGTGATGATCACCGTCTCGCGTTCACGTACGTTTGTTGACACTTTTATTTTCCGCGTTTTCGCCTGGATATATACCCCTCCCCCAGATGCAGTTTTTCCTCTTTTTTCGGAGATGGTTTCGCGCGCATATACATGTCGTTACGGCCTGCATAGCATTAGCGAGGGAGTTTTCCTTTTCCGCCCTAATCACGTTTCGCTTTCTTCTTCGTCTTCTTTTTCCCATCGTTCTTCGCCGCGCTTCCTTCTGCATGATTCCCCACAGAGCCTTTCTCATTCGGAACTTCGCCGCGTTCTTGTCGTGCGTTGCGCTTGGAGCCCCTTTGGTATCGACGGCCGACGGAGACATATATGTCCGACGTGTTGATGTGTGTAGATGGAGGGCTGGCTAGCTAGCTATATCGTGGAGGAAATGGGGCTAGGGTGCAGATGTGAGAGTGATATGGGACGCTTTGCTGTGTTTGCGCATGGTGACATGTTGACGAATCTTCTTTGGTTCTGGCATCTATCTGGGCATCGGGGTCTATCGTATTGGGTAGACCTGGGGTACATGGATTGAGATCGGATTGGGTTGGTAAACGCAATTGGGTTGGGTTGGGTTGGTACATGCAACGGCTTAGCTGTGTATAAGTGATATGCACTATAGACTTCATCGCTCCGCTTCTGTCTCTTGTGTCCGTGGGGTCTCCATGAACCTGTGGGCGATCTCGTTGGCCAATTCCCGCCAGCCTTCACGCTTCGCCAGTCACCCAGACATTTTTCATAGCACGTGCAGGTGTTCTGTATGAATATGCATTGAAACTCACTGAACTAGACTACTACCGATGCAAATGTAATACCAATGTCCGAAACGACGGAACTCGAAGGATTAAAAGAAAAGGAACCTTGAAGACACGCACACGGTCTGATCAGACTCGCTCCAGCCGTTGCGGCCACCCCTGTCGTTGAGCTCGTTAGAAGAAAGGAAAAAAGAGCAATGTCGTGTAAAAGCAATCGTCCCAACTCCGATGGCAGACCCCGAGGGACTCGATTCAAGTCCCGTCTCAAGCACCGCCTCCCCATAGCTGTTTTCCCTCCTTACTCTGACTCCACCCCTTGGTCGAAGAGGTCGGTTTCGCGTCTGCCCCAGGCCCATCGATCCTGGCATCGTCGACAGCGTAGCCAAACCGCGGCCGCAATCAATTAACCATCCCCACCTTCTCCGGAATCTAACCATGCCTCAGATTCGCCAACCGATCCCTATACCCGCCAACTCCCGTCCCGACAACGGGACTCGCCGCCCGACTCCCCGGCCTACTAATAGTCTGCGCCCTGGTCCCCACCCCAACGCCCCTCCCATTCTTCAATCTCGTCACCTCCTCCGTCAGCGCAGCATTAAGCTGTTTCGTGTTCTTCAGCTCAATCAGCAACTGCGTTTCCCGATCCTCTCTAGCCTTGTCCTGGCGATCGTAGTGCAATTGCGCCAATCCGCGGACTTCGCCGGAGGCTTGCTTTGTGAGGACCTCGATTTTGGAGAGGGCGTCGTCGCGTTCGTCGCGGAAGGTGGTGGCTGCGTCTTGGGCGGCGCGGTATTGCTCTTTGACGTATTCAAAGGATTCTTCGGCCGTTTGTTTGCTTTTGAGGGCGCGGGCTGAGGCGTCCTGGGCTGTTTCGAGGTCTTTTCGGAGGCGGGTGATTTCGGCGATTTGTTCCTCTGTGGAGAGGAGTTTGATGTCTTCTAGCGCTTTGTGTCGTGCCTGGAGGTCTCTGTATTCTGTGGTCCTCGTCTCTAAACGGTCGCGCAGAACGGTCTCCCGTGCGCTCGACGCCTCGATCTTTTTGTGGAGCTCTTCAGTTTCGACTTTGGTTTTGACAAAGGCCCTACCGCGTTCTTCGTGTGCAACTTGCTGTTTGCTCCAGCTCGTTTCGCGGTCGCGAAGGCGCTTAATCTCATGCAGGGCTTCTGCAAGTTGCTGTTGGGCCTTTGGATTGTTAACAGCAGTTCCAGGCATCGAGTCGCTGACATGGGTAATCTCATGTTCATCGTTCACACTCGAGGTCGGTTCACCCGGTTGTGGAGTGAAGCGCATGCGTTTCGCTGGGTCGAGCATGTCATCCTCCAAAGGCCGCTTAGCAGCAACGGGCGCACCACGCGGCGGTGAGGCAATAGACTGCTGCGACTGCTGAGTCTGATACTCTATGACATCCTTGATACTGCCGATTGAAGGTAGTGGCCATTCGACCGGTGACCCCGAATCTTCACTCGGCATGAGGAATTGTACAATTTCGTTGGCGGCCTCGCTCGGCATGAGGGTATGCGACATGGCGCGTCCAATCTCCCCCTGCGCATGAAGCTGTGCAAGAGTGGCAAAGATGGTGTGCAGCCGTCTTCTGTTGTTGAGAACTGGGGAGGTGTACCGCACGATATGGTCCACCGTCCTGGGAATTACGAGGTGCAGAAGTGGCACTACTGCTAAATCAGGATTCGCGGCCCAGTTCTTCTTCCGGATTTCTCCGGCATCAACATGTCCGTCCAGGCATATGATAAGATGCGGAGGCCGCACGATTGGGGAAGAGTTCCTCAAAAGGATCGTGACCATGACGTTCCCTTCCACACGTGCAGCGTCGGCTTGATGACCTCTTGTTGGGGACTTGAAGTTGATGAATCGTCCTCTGAAGAAATTCTCCACCATGTCGAACAGACGCGCATCGTCCTTTTCAAGAACGAGCAGGACGTGCATGTCGCGATCCTGCAGTCTGTGCAGCAGCGTACCTATGAATCTGAACTTGATTGAGTTGTCAAAACTCCACTGGGCCTGGTGTTGAAGCTGTGTAGATGAGCCTATCTCTTGTGATGGTTGGCTCGCGCTGAAGACGAGATCTATGTGGGTCTCGATCGCCTGAAGTCGCTGTACGACTCGATCCACCTTATCAATTGGCTCAAAGGTCTCAGGATCAACCATGAAAGCCTTCAAAATCTCCTGGTTGTTCTTGAGTTCATCCCGGTACATGCTGACTTGACGGCCATCTATAGGCAGAGGGACGATGAATTCCTGGTGCTGCAGTTGCAGGTCATCGTTCAAGACACTCGCATCATCAGCGTCGCTCAGCTCATCGTCAGTAGATGCAGGCGCCACAGGTACAGAAGTCGTTACGTTGTTACTGTCGGATGTGCTCTCTCCCTCTTCTTGAATGGGCGCGGGTTCTGATGGACCCGCCTCCATTGCTACCAGTGGTTCTGCCATAGAGTTGCTAACTGCGACTGTCCTCAACGAAGTTGGGACCTGAGGCATGGGAGAACGATCGGGAATAGTGGATGGCGATCGTGTTCCAGTGTGAGGGAGCATTCTCGACCGCTTTAAATTCCGCTTTGGTATGAACGGGTTCTCTTTTGATCTCTTCTCATACAGAGCCTGGAGCTCCGCTTTTATTTCCCTTGCTCCAGGAGTCATCGTGTCTTCTCCCGAGCTACCCATGATGGACGACAATCTGAGTGACTGAGAAGAGTATGCTGGCGTGCGAGGCCTGGGCGGCGCGTTCGATGCAAGAGTGCCAAAGGAATGGCTTGGAGGTAATGGCAGAGGCGAAGAAACAGGTGCAGATGAGTTAAAGGGCTCAGGCGACTCTTGAGAAGAGTCGTGTCGTGACTGCGATCTGGTCTGGTCTTGTGGTTCAAATTCGACCTTTTCGACAGTCGTACGGACACTTTCGGGTACGTCGTCTTGGGTACTCAGATACGCGTCAGTAGGTACGTGTTGGGCGTGTTGCTGTGAAGGTGTCGGATTTGCTGCAGACTGAGGGCAGCTGCTGTTATGGCTTGACGGAAGGGCAAAGTCTTCGTGCTCGATGGAATTGTGGATGAGAGGTTTTGGAGCCTGGTTTGTTTGTACAACGGTGTCCCAAAGGGCACTCTGACTATGGTGTTGGGTTTCGCGTGCTGGTAGGACCAACGGTCGCTCTTCGGTGGTGTCGGGCTGTGGAGACTGCTGTCGTGACTGCACGATGTTAGGCACTAACGACGCGACACGATTGTGTTCTGTGACCTCCAATCCAGGTGCTGACTGCACTGGAATAAAAACAGTCTCAGGATTTGTTAAGTGGTGAACAGCGATCTGCTCGGGAACTGCAGCAGAAGTGGCTGTGATTGTAGTCGGAGGAAGGGTAGGCTGCTCAGAGAGGTGGTGTTCGGCCGAAATCTGCTCTTCCTGCGAGAGTGGAACCGCAGAGGGCAGGCGCTGTTGTGAGAAGTCTTGAGGTGAAGCTCTTGTGTCTTCAGATATCTCGGTACGAGGTGGTCCAAGCTCAAGCTCAAGCTCCTTCTGCTCGGTGACGTCTGGCTGCCCTTCGCTTGGCCGCGTTGGCTCACTTTCAGACGCTGCAGGGACTTCTGGTGAAGCCGGCACAGTAATCTGGACCTGCTCCTCTATCTGTGCGACAGTTTCAAACGGCTCCTCAGTCGATTGGAGGAGTGTACTTTGCTTCGTAATTTCACTCTCCTGCGTTACCGTAGGCGGCTTCTCAGTGGCAGCAAGACTAGCCTCCTCCTCGGCGATCAGAGAGGCTTCTTCTTCGTTGAGAGCAAGTTCAATGTCCTCTACGACTGTGGGCTGTTCCTTACCAACTACCCCCTGCAGTGCAGGCTGTGAAGTTGAAACAATAGTATCTGTATCAACGCTCTCCGGTATCTCTCGTACCTTCCCCGTCTGCGACGAGTCGACGGGCGAGCACTGTGACTGTTGCACTTGCGAATCCTCAATCGTATCGTATTCGGGGACGTCCGGCTCGGTCTCTGGGATAGAGATAGGAATCGATAGTGCAGGCGAAGTGGGCTCTCGTTCAAACAGAGGGGAGAAGGCAGTATATTCCTGTAGGGCATTAGCACATGTCTTGGTTCCCTGACAGGTGAGAGAAGTTACCTTGCTCGCGGAGCTTAGCTGCTGTTGCGTGGATGCGCCAGCAGAAGTAGACGCGTCCTGTGTGGTGGGCACGTAGCTAGCACCCTCGTTGACCGCGTCGTCTTCTTCCGAGTCGTAAACTATGCCAGAGGAGAGGTATTCCCGCGGGCCCGTGTATGAAGACTGCGAGCTAAGGAAGCTGTGGCGTGCTGAGGAGACGGAGGAGGCGGGGGACGCTGGCAGCTGGGAGTAATATTTGAAGCTGGAGGCGGGGCTTTTACGCTTCTCTACGTGAACCTGAGGCGACTCTCGCGGTCTTGCTGGAGAAGTTGGCGCGGGAGTTTGGCTTTGGGTAGGTTGCGCAGTGGGCGGCGAGGGCAGGGAAGCAGATGTTGAGGATGCCAACGGACTGCTCTCGACCACGCGAGACTTGCGCTTCGAGCGCGGCGGCGGCGGCGGCGGCGGCGGCGGCGGCTGAAGCGGGAGCTGGTTGTTGTTCTTCCCGCGTGTGCCCGGCGATCTAATCCTCTTTTTCGCACTCTTACACTGGACGTCTCTCTGCTGCCAGTCCGCGACCAGACGCTCAGTGCAGTTCTCTCTCGGCTGCCAGTCCGGCTCGTACACCTTCTGTGTGAGCGGATCGGGCGCCCAATCGACAAGATATTCGATGCGACCGTTCCTGCAGCGCTCCTTAAGTATGCCCACGGCCTCGTAGAACTGGTCGTCCTCGCTGGTGCTGGCCGATGGCGCCGTCTTTTGGCGACTGTTCGAGGTCGCTTTTGTTGGGTTGCGTTTGCGTTTGAGGGGCGCCATTACGCGGCGAAACCGCAGTGAATGTGTGAGGAGCTGCGGCAGACGGCCATGGTTAGTTGCAAGCGCGTTTGCTGTTGGGGTTGTGTGGTCGGTTTGCTAGCCATGGATGGTTGACACGCCAATGCGGAGACATGGGATGGTGAACTTACATGTCGCGTCCGACGCTAGCCAATCAGCAGTCGACCCGGCCGGCGTGCAAATGGTCGAGCACCAGCCGAGGCTGGTGAGCAAAGAGTGAGAAGCAAGGATTCAGACCAAATTACAGCGAACGCAGCAAGCTCTTTTAAGCGTCCAGGAGCGAAGAGTTCGTGGAAGTCTTGCTTTGCGACGGCGAGTTGTACGTGTAGGCGCGAAGATGAGAGAGCTCACAGCGCGTCGAGCATGGCAGAACAATAGGCGCGAGGGTCAAGTGGCCAAGTAATACCATGTGACGTCTGCTTCTATTGTACAGCTATTGTGTCGCAAGTCTCTGGTGAAGGTGAGAAGGATCGCAAATGGAATCATGTCTGAAAACTACATCTTACACTCTTGCCGACCGGTTTACACTCAGATTCAAGTAGTCATACAAGTTACTATCACAAAACTTTTGTTTTCAAATCCAGAAATGCCCAAAAGCACGGGTGCGAACTCCGTATCATGGCTGTAACGCAGATGTACCGCGAAAGCACATGCCAAAGACCGGAATGTCGTCATGCTCCAACCCTCAGTACCGGCCGCGACCACCCCACTGTCCCTGAATGCCGCCACGATTGTCTCCGCGATTGCCGCCCCGATTGCCCCGACCCTGGAAGCCTCCACCAAAGCCGCGCTGTGGTTGAGGCTGCCCTCCATAACCGCCCCCGTTGTTGTAAACATGGTTGTTGTAGGCAGGGTTATTGTTCGCCTGGTTCCCAAATCCCGGAACGTTACCACCTTGGAAGTAAGGGTTTCCTGGTTGACCGGCCAAATTTGATGGAGGATTGTACACTCCATTGTAGTTCGGTGGAGGCGGCAATGGTGGAGGTCCACCGGCTCCGGCTATATGCGGCGGAAGGGGCACTTGACCACCCGGGAAGTACTGTGGAGGCTGCACGAAGGGTGCTCCAGAGTACTGGCCTTGCATAGGTGGCGGAGGGGGAGGCGGAGGTGGAGGCGGATGAAACCCGGGCGCATTGTTGAAGGTTTGTGGGGCCTGAGAGAAGGCTTGTTGAGCTTGAGGAAAACCTTGCGGAGCTTGAGGGAAGCCTTGCGCAGCTTGAGGGAAGCCTTGCGTGTAGCCGGCATTGCCATTCCCTCCACGCCCACCATAGTTATTCCTGCTCGCTTGTGGATGATTGCCGTGATTGTTCCACCGTTGGTTCGAATGCTGCGAGCCTCGAGTGTACTGGTTGGGTGGCTGTCGCTGGGCGTCATCGAATCCGCTACGGCGATCATAGTGCCTGTCCTCGTCGCGTGAAGAAGGACGTTGGCGGTATTGATCACGTCCGCTATCACGAGAGCTAGGGCGCTCATCATCGCTGCCTCGATCTGATACGCTCGATGAGATGCGGCGACGGCGCGGGGATGATGCTGCGGGCACAGGGCTGATACGCGTACGGCGTTCATTCTCCAGTCGTTCCTTGTTCATGAGCTTCATCTTCTCAATGTGTGCGGCTCGCTTGTCGACAATCGTCGACGGAAGGCCGATATCCTGCATATCCCGGCAGAACTTGGGCGACCAGCCGTAGCCATTGCTGATCGTCTTGATATCACCTGTGACCTTGTTCTGCTTCACGGTCTGCCCCAGAGGATCCAGCCACAGGTTGTACTTCTTCGTCCCGCCGGTTGGGTTGTCGCCGGTGGGCATGTACTTGAGGTCGATGTTGTCAAAGAAGTCGTCTATCATGGCGCGGACTTCGTTGGAAGCTTCTCTGTAACCAGGCCTCTCGGCTTGGATGGAGCCCGTAACAATGGGCTGGTCGGGGTGCTCGATCAACGGCTCGATCATATACGATGCGGGCTGCTCATACCACGGCAGATTCTGCTCGCCAAAGATCTCCGGCATCTTATACGTCCTCTGCCTCACTGGTGTGCCACCTCGCGCGACCGCCAGTCCCTCGGCGAACCGCTCGCGCAGACACCTGTACAAATCGTTGTCGATACACCCGCTAGTGGCCCAGAAGTTGATGAGAGCTTTGAGCTTGTTCTCCTGGGCCGTGTCCTTGTTGTCTATGGCTTCCGCTGCGCACTGCACCAATTCCTCAATTTCTGGCTTTAGCTTGTAGGCGAATCCAGACTGGTTCTTATGGTTCTTCTTGTGGAACTTGTCAGCGTGGAGAACATCGCTGACCACCAGGAGTACAGCTAGACGCTTCCGCGCGGCCCGTGCCTTGTCGGCGCCTTGCTCTACGGGATATGCTTTGGAGGTTGACACGAGGAGTTCAGCGACCATATGGGCGCGGGTGCTGGAGGGAAAGACGTGCTGCATAATCCAAGCTTTGCAAGTCTAAACATCGCTATTAGTCTGCTCCAGACAGATTACGTCGTCGCCGTTCAAGTAGATACCTGGATGTTTGCCGGCGTAGGCTGCTCGAGCACCGCAGCGAGCGCGTTGCAGAACTGGGGACCCATTTCGTCCGTGATGGGGGGCAGGTTGTTGCCTCGGATGTCTTTCTTCAGCCCTTGCTGGAACTTGAACTTCGCGACCATGACGGCCGCGTCTGCGCGCTTCTGGGTATGGTCAGTCGCCATTCTCGCTGATGCTGGCATACTTTGAACAGCTTCGCGAGAGCACAATGTTCTTTGGAGCCTCGCTGCGCTAGGCGGTCGTGTCTTGGCGCACTAGCTTCTCTTGGTGCTAGCGCAAAATGCTCGAGCTTCACTCCGTGTCCCCGCCGAGCTCGCCAAAGCTCCCCAACCATGTCCATCAACGACGCCATCCAAGATGAGATAACGTCGATTAATTCCATCTTCGACGAGGGCACCCTCACCCCACTCAGCGAAGATGCGAGTCTCTGCAGCCTGCGGTTGCCTTCATTTCCGTCTATCACTTTGCGGATAGAATTCTCAAAAGACTACCCTGATGCTCCTCCTTCGATACTTGGGACGGAGACTGTAGGCCAAGATGTGCAGAAGGGGATGGGGAGTCGGGTGGTAGATGTAGCGCGAGAGGTGTTGGCTGAAGTATACCGCCCAGGCGAAGCTTGCATATATGACTTGCTCGAAGAGGTTCGGGGGGCGATAGAGAAAGCAGAAGAGCAAGGAACAATCCATTTCCAAGATGATGAAGAGGATAGATCAGCAGAGGTCTCCCAGCCAGCTTCAAATAGCACAAAAGGACATGCGCAGGATTTTGGCCCAGAACCACCCTGGATTATCGCCCCGCCCATTACCGAAAAGAAGTCCATATTTCTCGCTCGCGTAGCATCCGTATCCTCCCCAGCACAAGCAAAGCAAAATCTCGCACACTTGTTAGCAACCGACAAGAAAGCGGCACGGGCGACGCACAACATGACCGCATGGCGCGTCAAAGGTCCCAACGACACCAGCTACCAGGACTGTGACGACGACGGCGAGACCGCCGCTGGTGGGCGCATGCTGCATCTTATGCAGCTGATGGATGTTTGGGACGTCATGGTTGTAGTGACGAGGTGGTATGGTGGGATTCATCTTGGCCCGGATCGGTTCCGCATTATCAATACCTCGGCGAGGGAGGCGTTGGTGCTAGGTGGGTTTGCGAAAGAGGTAGAGGGGAAGAAGAAGGGGAAGAAATAGAGTGTGGGACTTCCAGTCGAATTTCATTGCCGAACTAGCTTGGGCTCAAGGACCTGTACAAGAATGGCCGTCCAGAAAGCTTATCCAAAGGGGTTTGAGTGCATGATGTCTTGCCAGTGAGATGAAGTTTGTACCCCGTTACGACTCAATCTTTCAACGTCGTCACTTTGGCTCGCCGGCTCATCAATGGGCCACAGAGCATGTCCTCCAGTCCGTAAGATAATCTTCCTGATTTCGCGAGATGGCTCATCTGTAGCTCCTTCCGTGCTTGCACGAATACACCAATCAGACCCCAGTCTTTCTCGGCTAGCTCTCGTACATGCATACAAAAGGAAGGCTTCCACCGTACTCTTCAGCCTCACGGTTTTCACGTCTTTACGCAGCGCAGCATGGCACATTGGATTTTCGATGATGGTGCCAATAGCCCAAGAACCTTCGACAGCTTGAGAGGCAATAGCATGCAGCTAATCGAAGTAACTGGCTCAGAAAACTCGCGGCGAACGACAGTCACCGAGGATCTCATACACAGTTACATCGCACTTGATTTCCCGGAAAAGAGGAGTGGATCTCATAGTGAGACATTGAAACTTTTGTGAGCAAATTTTCACGTCCTACAGGCGGAACTGTTTAGTGTCTAATCCCCCTTCGGCGCAAAGCTTTTCAGTTCGACAAGGCGAATACAACGGCGAGATGTCTCCGATCCCTATATCTCAGATTCTTTTCGCAAAGATCGCGCAGTATGCTCGCATTCCGTTGGTCTATTCAGAGATACTCTCCAGGAACACGGCGATGACCGTACACGCAACGCCCCAACTCCCTCCCACTTACCCGCCCCTCTCGCCAGCCAATATCCGGAAAGAATATCTAAGTACTATCTGCCATACTAATTACAATCGATAGACTAGCTAACATTAGACAAGGTTTCATCTTCCAGTCCATTCCCGGAGCTGCGTCCGGTGGTTGTGCCAGCATATCTGTCACCTATCACTTTCCCACCCGGCACACCTACGTCTTCATGCACTGTCTCTACCTCCCAATGATGTCCTCTGGGCAGAACTTTTTCACCGCCGTTGAGCAGTCCCGCCTCACCCTCACAACTCCCCTTCTGATCCTCAGCGTCCTTATTAGATACAACCTTGAATTCCGCCTCGGCGCGCTCAATCGTGCTCATGAAGACATATACAGCTTTGAAAAGGGTCTAGGTATTCGGTACGACCATCCAGAGGAAGTTCATATGGGAACCTTGGATTTCGGACATTTCACGAAGGGGTTAAACGCTGTGACGGCGGATTTGGCGTACATGGCTTGGTCGGGCGGGAACACGCAGAGACAGTTGGGGTTTTTGGATGGTGTGGCGGAAAAGTATAAGGATTTGGCTTTGGTGAATGGGCATAAGGAGGACGATGCGGAAGAAGTTAGAGTGTTGCTCTTGGAAAGTCATGCTCATCTAAGGTGCTGGAACATGGGGTTGGAGGCAAGGGGGGAGTATTTATCCAAGCGCGCTCAAGCATTGGTACAAACGGTCAGTACCTATCACAATCGCCATCCATGGCCCAGGAGTTCAAAATACGTCGCGACCCAACACAGACAACCTATGCCACTACGACATCAGGCACTGAGACCCTCTCTAGCTAAGCTTTACACACCTAGTACCAGAGCTTCGAATTAAGAATTGTGTGCTGACACAACGCAGGTCTATAGCGGCATCGCCCAGCGTGACGCCGCACTCTCTCACAACGCTGCCATCGCCAGTGCACAGGATAGTGCAGTCATGCGCGTCATAGCCGCAATTACCATCATATTTCTTCCCGCAACAACCACTGCAGTGAGTCTTGTTACCTCTGTTCCTACCCTCACCCTCACTTATCTTCATCATTTCAAATCCTGTCATGGCCACTAAGTATAACAGACCTTCTTCAGTACAACCTTTTTCGACTTCAAAGTCGGCCGCCATGAACGCGTCTACTCATGGTGGCTCTGGCTTTACTGGGTTGTCACTATCGCGCTGACTGCACTTGTCCTTGCCGGCGCAGTCTTTTGGTGGCGGAAGAAAGAATTCGAAACGACCAGGCGGGTGGGTAAGGTTGATAAGCCAGAGAAGGGGGCGAAGCAAGGAGAAGAAGACTGAGAAGGCTGGGAACGATTAGAAGTAGTGTTCTATTTGGTTTCTACCGCGCAAAAAGTAACTTCTGGGTACGAACTACGTCGCGATTCAACTGGGCCAGCATTTGCTTTGAAACATTAGGTACTAACATCCTTTTGGCAAAGCTTTACCGACGTTGGGACCTCGTACCCCAACCTTATAAGCTGGTCACTCAAAGCTTACTCTTGACAGTGCCCTCCTTTTCGCGCTGCATCTCTTCTAGCACCTCCTCCACCCGCGCAAACTGTTCATAAAACTTCAGACTTTCCGGATTTGCAAGTGTCCCACTCGGCTTGATAATCTTTCCCGAAACAATCTGCTTAATCGGTAACTCCACCTTCTTCAGATTCACCGTAGTCTGCAATACGTCAGTCAACTCATCAACCCCAAACCGATACCAATCAGAATCACTTACCGGAATATCCCACGTCTGGAACACATATCGCGGTACATGCCGTCTACTCCTTTCCTCCGCAATCTTTCCCTTAATACGTTTCACAAGCCCCTCCGTAAACCTCTCGCCCTCCTTCATCTTGAGGAACAACATCACACTCTCGTCCGCGTCCGTTGGTCGTCGTTGTCCAACGCACACGCTATCCACAACCTCGGGGAAATGCGTCTCAACTACCGAGTAGATATCGCTTGAGCCGAAGCGCACTCCTGACGGATTCAACACGCCATCAGCGCGGCCCAAGAACAGTACCTGACCCGTGACAGGATGTACCTGTATGAAATCGCCGTGAGTCCAAACACTAGGGAAGCGCTTGTAATAAGCGTCCTGGTATCGCTGACCCGTTTCATCGCCCCAGAAGAAGACAGGTTGGTTAGGAAATGATGCCGTGGCAACGAGTTCGCCTGGCTCTCCATGTGGGACCGAAGCGCCAGGTCCAGATTCGATGAGGCTATCATAGACCTCCACTTTGGTCCCCAACACAATCCCCTGACACCCTCCAACATACACGGGCTCCAGCGGGTTCTCCGTTCCAAAGGCCCCCGCTATATCCGTTCCTCCAGCGATGTTGCGCAGATGAACGTGTGCGGGGAAACCTTCGTCATAGAACCATTCGAATTGGGCGTCAGAGAGAACCATGCCTGTTGTCGTGACTGCACGGAGGGCGGAGAGATCGAATTGCGTGCGGGGTTTGATGGAGAGCTTTTGGAGTTCATGGAGGAAGCGGGGGGAAGTACCGAAGTCGGTCACGCGTTGAGATTCGACAATAGTGAGGAGGGTCGTGGGGGTCGGAGTGAAGGGGGAGCCGTCGTAGAGGATAGCACGGGAGCCGTAGAGGAGGGATTGGATGCTGGCTAGGTACATTATCCAGCCCGTCTGTTAGTCAATAATGTCAGCTTCCATCCATCTTGGGTTGTTGAAGTCGCAACGAGTAAGTGGGGATGTGGGAATGACTTACCGTGGTGTACTGCAAAACCACATTATCCGGTCCCAATTCCTTATGCAGCAAACCTTCTTTCATCGCGCTGATCAACACGCCCCCAGTGCTATGCACAATACACTTCGGCACACCCGTTGTCCCACTCGAATACACAATCAAGAACGGATCGCGAAACGCAACCCTCTCAAACACCAATTCATCCCTACCATCCGCAGCCTCCAGAAACACATCCAAACCCACGGCACTCTCAACTTCCCTAATATCCGCCATCTCCCCCGGAAATCTCGCCTGTACAACCAACCCTTCGAATTCCACCACCCCCTTCATCCCCTCAACTATCTCTTTCATCTTAGGCCGCAAGTCGACCGTCTTCCCGTTATACACAGCCCAGTCATCCACGAAAACGAACTTGGGGCGTATCTGCCGTAAACGCTCGAGTATACCTTTACTCCCCATATCCGTCGAGGAACTCGAAAACAGCGCACCCAAGCTTAAAACAGCCATAAACACAATAAAAGTATCGAAACTCGTACCCGCAACGAGCGCAACCCGATCACCCTTCTTAACCCCCTTAGCACGCAATGCGTTCCCCAACACCGCAACTCTTCTCCTCACCTCCCCAAAAGTCATGTCCCTCACATCTACACCCCCTTCCCTAATCTCGGTCAACGCCACCTTCCCATCTTCTTTCCCCACCGTCGACGTCTTACTAGCATCCCGCTTATCCGCAGAAAACAGCACGTTTTCGGCGAAATTAAGATACGTGCCCTGGAACCAATGCGGTATACTCTCCATAGGCGCAGCAGTGTCGACAACGGCAGTATAGCTGCCCGAGTAGATGAGTCCGGAGGCATCCCACATGTCAGCCCAAAAGTCTGTGCGCTGGGGACCGACGCTCCAGGCGTGTAGGTCGCGGAAGGTAGTCATGCTGAGGTTATGCTTTTGGTTTGAGGTTTGCATGAACTTGTACATTGCGGTTGTTTTTGGGGCGGGGTGTTGCCATAGTTTGCGGGGGGTGGGTTGGTTTGATTGGGCCATTTTGGGGGGATTGGGATGGAGAGGGGAGAGCGATCAGAGAGAGCACGAAGAGGATAAGAGGAAACAGAGGTTGGGAAGAGGGATTATGCGAACGGAAAATGTATACTTGACGCTCGGCAACTGCTCGTCTATCACCGTCTCGGCAATTAGGATGCGGGGGCATTGGTCTGCAATCTCTCGGCAGACTGATTGGCTAGCGCAGCAGTATGTTCCTCAGGCCGCAAGAATACCCTCTGCATAATGCGGATCTCCGAAAAGAGATGATGACTGAGGGAGGAACCCATATGGGAATTCCCATCGTCGGTGCTCGTGTGTTCTTATCGATGCGGACGATGGAAGGTGAAGGCCTCGCCTGCGGGGCACTTGCCCCACGTCGCCTCCCTTGACCACACAAATGTAGCGAATCATTGCTCTTGAACGTCAAGGTACGCAGACTTCGAGTCAACTACCTATGTTTAACATGTCTTCTGGTGCTTTGTGCTAATCTCGTTCGAAATATTCCACCGGCCAAGACGCGTTAAACAGCTTCCTAAAAGGTATAGATGACGGAGCTATACGAGGATTACGCCCGGGTCGTATACAGACGACGTTGGTCCCTTTAACAGAATAGCGTCAGGCGGCATCCTTGCCAGCAGGTCGAAAGTCGTTTAACCACGCAAGCACATCAAAACACCATCAACTACGATTCCTCACCCCCAACAACGTTCCAGATATGGGGTTCCCAGGCATCTCACTTCTTCCGATCTTTCTACATTCTCTAGGCGCGGTAAGATCTCTCGCACAGCCGTCGTGCTCATTCGATGTTATCGCTGATGGGCCTAGTATCTGGTCTTTAGCCTCTTTCGTGCCATATACAACGTCACTTTCCACCCACTAGCCAACGTCCCCGGCCCAAGATTGAGAGCAGCATTTTACATTCCACACCACTATGAGTTGTTCAATGGCAACATCGTGCACAATTGGCATGCGTTGCATGAGAAGTATGGTGATGTGGTGCGCATGTCTCCAGACTGGGTATCTGTGATCAAGCCGGAAGCATGGCGTGGTGAGTGGACCGTTACTATGATGCGCTTTTCGATTATCTTATCTTTGTATGAGACAAAGTTTCTGCTAACCCATGGTGGTAGATATCTACGGGTCTGCAACGAAGAAGCCAATTCCGAAAGACAACGAAGTCTATTTCTTACGAGACGGCGTCGCAAGCATCATCGGTACACCAACCCACCAACCCACCAAAACGAATCGCTAATCCAAAATCAGCCTCCAACGACACAGACCACACCCGCATCCGCCGCCTCCTCAACCACGCCTTCTCCGACGGTGCGCTCCGAAACCAAGAAGATATCATAAACTCATATATTACGCTCTTCATCCAAAAACTGCGACCCAAGGCTGAGTCAGGCGTTCCAGTCGATATCATGCGCTACCTGAACTTCACCACCTTCGACATCTTAGGCGACCTGTGTTTCGCTGATTCCTTTGGGGCACTCGAGAGCGAGGACTATGGCACATGGGTTAGCGGCGTGTTCAAAGCCCTGAAGATGATGCGTATGTTCAGGGTTATACGGTCGTATTCTGCGATTGGGCCATTCTTTTTCTGGCTTTTGAAGTGGTTCCCTGGGATGGTGAAAGCGAGGCAGAGACACCAGGCTTATACGGTGAGGAAAATGGATAAGAGGATTGCTACGGCGACAGACAGGAAAGACTTTATGAGGTGTGTCCCTGTTTCCTTTTTGGGTATTTGAAGAGTTGACATCATCAGCTACATCCTCAAGCACAATGACGACAAAGGCATGACCCGCCAAGAAATGATCGCAACGATGGGCATTATGATCATTGCCGGCAGCGAGACCTCGGCCACCCTTCTGAGCGGCGCCGTCTACTATCTGCTTAAGAATCCCAAGTGGCTCCGCAAACTGCAGGAGGAGCTTAGTGAGGCGTTCCAAGACGAGTCAGAGATGACGTTTACTTCGCTGAGCCAGCTGAGGGTCATGCACGCCATCATCATGGAGACATTCCGTATGTATCCTCCGGCTCCCACTATGCTACCGCGGCGCACGTACGGTCAGGGAGCAACGGTCGCAGATACCTTCATCCCACAAGATGTCACTGTAGGAGTCGCACAGTATGCAGCGTACCGGTCGTCGAGGAACTTCAAAGACGCGGAAACGTTTGCACCGCAACGATTTCTAGATGATGTGGAGTATGCACACGACAAGCGATCAGTTCTCCAGCCTTTCTCCATGGGCCCGCGGAACTGCATCGGCCAAGTAAGTCGAGCGCGACCCCCTTTTGCTTGTAGTAGTCCCGAGAGCTGACTATTATTAGAGTATGGCATGGGCGGAGATTAATAGTATCCTTGCGCGACTGGTCTGGAACTTCGACATGGAACTGCAGGAGGAGTCGGCGCACTGGGGGGAGAAGCAGAAAGTATATATCCTCTGGGACAAACCTTCGCTCATGGTGAAGCTGAGAGCGAGGTACCACTCATAGGTATGTGCAGGAGGTGAATGCGATCTCCTGCTGCGTATATCAGCATTCGGTCGCGTCTTACTCACTAATATCAGTGCTTTATATTTTAAGAAGCGCCATCGACTGGTTACGACTGTGGTCTAAGAACAGAGCTGTTACCCTCCACCGGGCTGGATTATTCCTCGAATCAGATTCTGGTCTCCGCCACGTAGTGGTCTTCTTTTCTGAATCGTCGCTGGCAAAAAAAGATGCAACACTGTTGGTGGTATTTGAATAATCATCTTGGTGGAGGTTCTCAAGGTCTCTTAGATATCGATGTCGCAGACAGCCGAAACACTACCACCCGCAAGGCTGAAGACCCGGGGGTCTCTATACCACAATTCCTAGCTAGGAAAGCATTTCGTGCCTATTGTGCGCTGATATTGGTTTCTGGTATTCCTATAGCTAAACCAATCCGTTATGTATGTGTGTGCGTATATACCGGTTCACATGAGCCAGATAAACATTTCTTTAACAGTAGTGAAAGAATCTGCTATACAAGCTCGCGCCTCAATTCCAAGTTACTTGTAAAGCCACAGCTTTCGTAATTCACTACAGATGAAGCCAAACTTCCAAGCAAGCTAGTACTTTTGCTTTGAGTGAAGAGGCGCTTGAGAGGCCAGTAGACGATGTGGCTTTGTTAGGTGGAGTTGCGTAATCAAGCGATAGTCAAAGTGTGGCTGTCAAGTAACGTGGAGACGTTGAACGTTGGAGATGCGCTGAAAATAGATCGAATACGGGTATCATACGGTTGCGCCTGCAAATGCTCAGTGTCCAATACTAACACTCCCTTTCCGACGCCCAATAGCTCTTCGAACACCCTACTACCTGTTTTCATTCTTTTCCCTTTCGATTCTTGCCCTGATATCCCTCACCAAGGCTTTCGCGTCCTCAACCTCGACGCCATCCTGGCAGAGCTCGTTCGCCAGCTCCATGGCCTTTTGGTACATGCCGCGCATGTACTCCCATCGCGCAAGCCATAATCGCGCTTTGCTCGTCGTAGGCGTGACACCCACACCACCTCCAATCTCTTGTGTTGCATCGTCATACTCTGGGCCCTCTTCTTGGGCGAGAACGAGCTCCATATATGCCGAGCATTCTTGCATGTCCTGGAGCCGTTCGTAAAGGAGAGCGATTTGATACAAGACTTCAGGGTCGAGCACACCACCGCCTAGCGCCGACATGTCACCAGAGCCAAAAGACGAGCCGACACCTGCATCGTAGTATGAGCCGGCAACCAGCGCGCGCTTGTAAGCACGGATAGCATTGGGCACTTTGTTCACTTTGCCGAAACATTGGCCAACAGCCATCCACAGCTTTGGGTCGTAGGGCCGGAGAGCTGCAGCGCGCTGATGGTAAAATAAGGCGTATGAGTGCATTTCCAGCACCTCGTACGTCTGACCTAGACCATACCAGGCCCGATAGTCCTTCCGGTTGACGTCGACAGCGCGCCGATAAGAGTCGATAGCAGCATGAGTGTTCTTCATTTCGACAAATTCGTGGCCCATTAGGGTCCAGGCTGAAAGGAAAGACCGATCCAGAATCAAGGCTCGCCGGAAATATATGACAGCTTTCTCGTGTTCGGACTTGAGCGAGAAGTAGTTTCCAATGACACAACACGTTTCGGGCCGAAATTTGTCAGTGTTGGAAGCGAGTTGAGCGAGGAAGGCAAGCTTCGCCCTCATGCCCATAACATAGAGAATGTTTGAGTAATTGTCGAGGTTGTCGAGACGATGCGGCTCGCTTATTAGGATGCTAGAGAAGATCCCCTCGGCTTCTTCAAACTCTTTGGTGTGGTAGTGCATCAGGGCGCGCTGTGCTTTCAGAAACGACGAGGTCGGGAAGATGGAGAGTATTTGGGTAAGCGAGCCGTGGACCTGGTCGCTCGCTTGGTATAGCTCCTGGGACGATGTGACGTGGAATATGAAGGTCATGATGTTCTGCGGCAGGCGGGGGATTACACGATTTAGCTGGGAGGTATTAGTGGCTGCTAGCTGTTTTCGGAGCCTTGGGAACCTACCTCTTCAGGCGTACCGAGCAGTCCTATCAGCTCTTGCCATGCACCCCAGTTGTATGTGTACTGGTGCACGCTTCGGATGAAATAGTCCATGGCCAGCTTTTCGTTCTTGCCCTTTGCCAGGACCACTCCATACAGGTACTCGAGCCACCCCTGCGGCTGCCGGCCACTCGCCTGCAGGTTGCTGAACCATACCTCCAGCACGGCACATATTTCGGGCAGCTCATGATTGACTGTCACACCACCGTCCTCGGGACCGAGTATCATCTTGCTATCCTCATTCATGCGCTTCTCACCGGCAATGTACTTGGCATACAGGGCCAGGAACAGGGCTTTCTGGCTCAATGCAAGCGTAGAGTCTGCCACGACCCTGGGCTTGGTGGGCGTGCCTAGTTTCGCCTTCCCCTTTGGCTTCGCTTTTGCCGATGGTGGTGACGCTGTGTATATAGAGCCCTTCGGCAGGGCACTTGGGAGGAAGACGGCAGCGCATCGATCGAATTCGCGGCAGTCAAAGTATGTTTTGGCGAGGAGGTACTTGTGGGCCTCTTTCGCCTCCAGTCGCACTTCTATCGCGTCTTTGGGGACGGTGTTGGGTGTATGTGGCGGCGGCGCTTCCGACATGGGCGAGTCCACGTCGGTGACAGAGTCTGCATCGTCGGCCGAGGGCAGGGAAGTGAGCAGTTCTGCAGCCCTGGGTAAGCATCAGTACGTCGTATGTGAGGGGCGCCCACTGCGGTGCAAGTACCATTTCGCCGACTGGTAGAGACATCGCTCCGTGCAAGCCACCACGGCGTCCTGCAGCTGCGCCTTCAATTGAGCCTCGTCGGCCTGCGAGAGGGAACTCATGATGCAGGCGGGAGAGCGGTGCTAATGGCACTCCAAAGGGGACTGTTGGATGCCGGAACGCGTCCCGCTGCTCGTCGACGCGTGCCGTGGTGCTTGGCTTCCTGTTTGGTTTGTTTGTAGTGGGGCGCTTGTCCATACACCGGCCCGGAGGAACATTTCCCCGCTCCGCTCCGCTCAAATTCGCCGATTACATGCCGTGCTCCCGCACCGCCGCCCAGCCGACCCCTCCTTCTCGGCCGGGTTCTTGTTCTATAATAACGGTCTCCAAGTAGACTCCGGCTCAGACAGACTTCTTTGAAGAATTTACCCTGATACAACGTTGACACACACCATCCACGATGGCTTCAAGTCCGGTCAAGCGCAAATACACCGTGGTGGAACCAGGCTCACATACTACAGGTCAGGAGAACCCAGAAACGCGATCGAAGCGGCCCAGCACCACTTTGAAAGAGTTTGAGAGCGTGTGGCCTCGCATCGTAGGCGACCTGGAAAACCACTGCAAACAGTACAAACTTCCCAAGCAGTCACTTGATTGGTTCGTCCAGGTACAATGCCTGACAAACTCCTTTGCACCATCAGTGGCTTACACGTGATGTCAGTCGCTCAACTACAACACCGTCGGCGGAAAATGCAATCGCGGAATGTCCGTCGTGGACACGTCGTCGCTCCTGCTCGGCAAGGTCCTCGAGCCCGCATCAGACGACTACTTCAAGGCCGCTCTTCTTGGCTGGATGATTGAGCTCCTGCAGGCCTTCTTCCTGGTTTCCGACGACATCATGGACTCCTCCAAGACGCGCCGCGGAAGTCCTTGCTGGTACCTCGCACCCAAGGTTGGCATGATTGCCATCAACGATGCTTTCATGCTCGAAGCCTCCATCTACGTCCTCCTGAAGAAGCACTACCGCCAACATGAGAATTATGTCGATATGATTGAGCTCTTCCACGAAGTCACCTTCCAGACCGAGCTCGGTCAAACCTGCGACTTGTTGACCGCCCCCGAAGACCACGTCGATCTGGACAACTTCAGCCTCGACAAGTTCACCTTCATCGTCATCTTCAAGACCGCCTACTACTCCTTCTACCTTCCCGTAGCCTTGGCCCTGTACTACGTCGGCGCCGCGACACCTAAGAACCTGCAGACTTGTTTGGACATCCTCATCCCTATGGGCGAGTACTTCCAGGCGCAAGACGACTACCTCGATGCTTTCGCCGACCCAGAGACGCTCGGCAAGATTGGCACCGATATCCAGGACAACAAGTGCTCATGGCTTATTAACCAAGCTTTGAGGAAAGTCAACCCGGATCAGCGCACCCTGCTCGAGGAGAACTACGGTCGGAAAGATGCAGAGAAGGAGGCTAAGGTAAAAGCTCTGTATCACGAGCTGAAGCTGGCGGAGTTCTACCAGGAGTGGGAGGAGGAGCGTGTTACCGACTTGAGGACGAAGATCGACCAAGTGGATGAGAGTGAGGGGCTCAAGAAAGAGGTGTTTGAGGCGTTCTTGAAGAAGATCTACAAGAGGAGCAAGTAGAGAGGAGAAGAGAAGCTCGAATGTGGTGAGTGGTGTCGATACCTTCCTTCTCTTGAAAACATAGTCACAGGGGCGAAATAACATCTACTTTACCGGCTGCGCCAACGAACAAGAGATCTTCAAACTGAATCCGCCTTGCGCTATATGTACAGTGCTCTAACACCAGTTTCAGTTGAATTTACCGGTGGATACGTCAACAGACCCTCTACGCTCGCAACGGCTGTTGCTGTTGTCCTCAAATCAAAGTAGGAATGTTGCTATCGAGTAGGTCTGTGATCTCGCGAAGCACCTCGTGCTTCGAAGGTGATCGACGATATCAATAATGGTCACAATGTCTCAGTACTGCCACAGCGACGTCACACGGGGTGACACCCACTCGCTTGGCAGAAAACCCCGTATACCGAACAAAGTCGCCTATCTAAAGCAACGTCACAGCGCAACACGTCTATCTTTTCACTAATCCTTAATCCTCAATTTATAGAGAAAAGTTTTCTCCATGACCCTATTTTTTTAAGCGACTTCAATTTGTTGCTGGGTTACATTGTAGCGTTAAAGTGGGAAGAATTTCGGTGTTGCCACGATATGTGCGGCCATTTCTATCGGCCGAGTGGCACTCCCAATATGTTTCACAGTCGGGACGATCATGCCTCAGGCAAACAGGCCCGTTCTCCGCGCAGATCTTCAGCCAAGTGCCGATCAGTTTCATCCACCCGAACCAAGACATCATCCTTAAAGACCCGTAGCATCAAGCAACAAGCGAAGTTATGCCACAGGAGGATCCCTGTCGATATAATATTTGATCCGCTCATAAGGAGCGGAAGTACTCGTAGAGAGTATTGAGGAAAGTTGAAAGAAAGGCAGTCTATAACACACCCAAGAAACGCTGATGGTTCATTTTAAAGTCGCATAGTGGCCGGTGGCCGACTACCATCGTACAAAAAACAGCAATAACAAGCATCAAACGAAACTGCGCGTCTACAATGACGGTGCGTTCAGCGCCATGACGCAAAGCACACCAGAGATAAGACCAGCGGTAGGCAGTGTAATAACCTGCAAAAGTTAGCATTGAGAGCCCGTTGAGCGTAATCGTGGAACAAAAACGTACCCATCCCATGAAGATGAATGCAAGCTGTCTCCAGTTGACGGCACCCAAATCGTAGTTCATGAGCGCGACACCCAACGCGGCGCCAGTCAGACACTGGGTAGTCGACACCGGAAGCCCCAACCTGGAGGCCAACAACACGGTAACGGCGGCACCCAGTTCAACCGCAAATCCTCTCGTCGGGGACATCTGCGTGATCTTGTTGCCCATCGCCCTCATGATCTTGTAGCCGTAGAACCAGAACCCGAGACCAAGCAGTAGACCGGCTACGACGAGGAACCAGACAGGGGTTGGCGAACTAGTGGCGACGGCGCCGGTGTGGTAGGTTTCGTAGACGGCGGCCCAGGGACCTGTTGAGGTGGTTAGCTTATGGATTCGAGTCTAGAGAGTGTAGATGAACTTACCAACCGCGTTGGCAACATCGTTGGAACCGTGGGCAATGGACATCATCATTGCGGAAATGACTTGGCAGTATGTGAAGAGATGTTCGACGCGGATGTCGTAGCGCTTCGCCTTCGCGTGGATGGCGCGCAGGAGGTCGCTGTCGTGCGAGATAACGTCACGAGTAACACCTGAATGCATTAGAGGAATGATGCGTTTCTAACATAGTTCCGCAACATACCTTGAAGCAGACCAAATTTGAGGTATCCCCAATACTTTTGCGGGTTGGCCCAGGAGAGATGCTGGACTGGGCCGATGAAGCGCTCATAGGGCTCGGGCTTCTTGAGCATCCGTGGTGCGGGAGCAGCGAGGTTTGAGCTTTCTTGTATCTTTTCAGGATCCGATGCGAGGACTTTGGGCGAACCGCCTAGCGGTGTCGCATCTTGATCAAGAGAATTTTCCTTGCCTTGCGGGTGGCGTTGACGGAGACTCTCATCCTTTGCTCCAGCGTGGACCTCACCATAAGCGTCCTCGTAGTAGTCGGTGACGTATTCCTCTCCTTTGCCGGGCCAAAAGAGCTTGACATCCTCTTTGAGGAGAAGCGGTCCGAGAACGACGTGCCAGATGCGCAGACGCGAGTCCTTCATGATCAGCTTGCGCTTGAAGAACGGCATGAAAAAGATGTAGCAGATCAGAAGACAAAAGAAGAAGACGCCCAAGACGATGCCAACGGCCTTTCCAGCTCCGAACTCCTCGAGAGACGGGGCGGTTGGTGCTTCGATGACGATAAAGAGAGCGAGGATGGCGCCAGTACCCGCAAAGTAGAACGGGATGAGACGCATCGCCCAGAGGAATGGGTCGGCGCGTTCGAGGATCGCGTACTTGACAGTGCCAAAGAGGAGCGAAGACATTGCGGCCGCGATAAGAGGCGCAATTGCCCAGGAAGCTGCGACCTGGGAAACCGAACCCTTCTCCCACGCCCACTTAACGGGGGCTCCGGAAGCAAATCCAGCTCCAACGAGAGCGCCCACGACGGTTTGGGTCGTGGAAACGGGCATACCCCATTTGGTAGCAAGCATCAACCAAGTCGCACTACCAACCTCTGTTCTCGGTCAGAGAATTGTACAGCGTTGTAAATCTTGGGGGTTCTCACCAACGCATCCCATGGTAAGCATAAGCGCACCAGGTTTCCCACCATTCTCTCGGAAGCGGTCGATAGAGATGATTCCGTTCTTGATGGTCGAGGTGACACGTGCTCCGAGACCAACGGCACCAACGAACTCAGTTATTATGGATAGGACACCGACTTGTGGCATAGTCAACGTTTTGGCAGCGACCGAAGCTGTATTGCAAAGTTAGACATTGCTCTCAAGTCCACTGAACATGGAGTGTACTCACTCGCATAAGCGTTGGCGACATCGTTGGCACCGTTACCAAAGGCGGAGAAGACGAATGCAATGGTGGTGATTGCGAGGATCCAGTCATATTTGGCGGTAATGGCGGGCGGCATATTGAACAGTGCTAGGTGCAGTACGCTGCAAGTAATATGAGAAGCTGGCTTTGATTGACAGATCCCGAGTTCTCGGAATCTTCGTTCTTATATGGAGATGGAGCACACTAGCAGCTGCCACCCGCACCTACTTGCCTGCACGACGCACTGCCCCCGTCGACAAGACTTCCCAAGGGTCATGTTAGGGCGCCGAGGACCCTGTCGCATGGGTGGAACCGTGAGTACAGCCACTGATGTCTGATGTCAGTACCCACGTCCCCCCCGGTGCAAAGTCAATGCCAAGAGAGCCATGCCATGCCCAGTATTCCGCTCCTGGGTCTCCGCCTTGGTCCCCCGAAAACCCACTGTGTGAAAAGCTTGTCGACCAATGGGCAAACGTTTTCAACCCACGCGCATGAATTGGTGGCTATGAAGCGTCGCAAAGCTCCGCGCTGCGACCCATTGTGTAGTGGTTGTGGTGGGAAGATCTTGGCACGAGTGGAATCCTACCACGTGATTCGAGCGCCAGTTGATCATGAACTATGACCAGAACAGTGGGTCGAAATGGGGTGATCGAAAGAAGACGGCATTGTGTTCTGGTATTGCGGCGAGGATCTGGATGGATACGAGACTCGTGTGCCACATGTGCAGCAGAACTTGCAGCAGAAAATGCAGCAGAACATGCAGCAGAAAATGCAAGCAGAAAATGCGACAGAACACAAGGCTGGACCGTTCCGTCTTGGTTGCGAGATCATGGAGCCGCCCCAGCTAGGTAGGTGAGGTTCTGGTTCGAGAGCGCCCAGCCGGTGACTGATTGCCGTAGGGAGAACATTCGGGACCTTCGAGATCTCATGGCGAGAAGCTTATATAAAGTCAAGAGAAACGTGCGAAACCAGTCTCTGCTAATTGGATAACTCTCGAATGAACCCAAGAACAGCATGAGCGAACCGCTCCGTTCGTGAGCTTTCGTTTTTTGCCATGATGTGAAGCGGGCCATCCTCTGTCGTCATCGAGAGGGGCTTGCGGGACGTGAGGTGGCGGGAAGTTGGAGTCGGATCGAACATCGGTAAAACGTACAGCGTACAGCGTAAGCCGGAACAACGTAATACAACCAGCGGATTAAGCAAGCAATGTCCAAGAGAGGAAGCTGGCAGTTCTGTTGTTCGGTGTTCGGCCGGTCGACGTGCCATGTGCAAATGTCCTCAAGCGTTGCCAAGACCGGGCGCACCGGCAGCCAACATCAACTCTACAGGTACCAAAATTCTGTCGACATCCACACATCAGCATCATGCTTAGCGTTAGAACCATCGCCAATGACTCGAATACTGCTACGTTCTCTCGGCTACAGTGTCTCTGTTCGCTTTCTCGAACGTTCCCACTTCGAATCTGCGCCCCTGTCAATTCCCACGTGGGGCCTGCATGTACCATATGCACCCTCAGATCTACCATCGTATGCAAGGTGGAATTAGATTAGACCCCATATATGCACCCTCGACATATGATTACGCAAAACGGGACTGGATTAGGCGAATAAGCAGGCTTTGATCGCCAGTTCGAAGAGAGCGTCGCTTTCATCGCCCGCTAGCCATAGCATCTTAGCCGTCCTGCTTCACGTACCACGATGTCCTTCGCATGTCCCAGTACACAGATCACTACCATCCTGTCCCAGCTTTGAAGTCTACAACCCCCTCTCATACCACTCTCTAGCCAACTCAACCCATCTCTCCCCAACCTCTCCCACCGGCTTTCTCCCCCCAATATCCCCGCCACCCCGCCATTTCTCCATCCCCTTCCGAAACTGCCCCTCACGAAACGGCCCATCGTCGGGCACCACCCTAAAGTTCTCCGCCTCGACCTCCACAACCCTATTAATTTTCCACCAAGTAGTCATCCCCGCATCTGGACGCCACAACTTCCGATAAATCCTTGCATTGCAGAAAAGATGGTACAGTCCGAGGTCAGTGATGAGGTTGTCGAGATAACCTGAGGGAAGACTGCGTCGCATGGCTGATTGTATCATTATGCCGTCGATGAGGAAGGAGCTGGGGGATTCTTGGCCTGTGTCGCGGTTTATGGGGAGGGGGAGGTAGACGGTTGTTTGGGGGTGGAGTTGGCACCAGTAAACAACAAGATGTAGATCATACACCGCCTCTCTATTCTCGTCCACTAGAAAACTTGCGCCTTCCAATCTCACACTCTTGATCCTTTTCTGCCAAACTTCACTGCACATGTCCAGAAAACCCAAAAACTGCACAGACGCCAATTTAGACATGTACTCGCCAGCGCTTAGGTCTCGGCCAAAGACAAGGCTGTTGAGCCTGAGCTCCAGACCTAGGGTTTCTTGCCGAAGTTGGCGGCACACGAACTGGAGCTGGTTCCAGGGTGAGGGTGGACTTTGCTCGTTGCGAGCGCCGCGGGCGTACTCATCACTGCTGCAGAAGATGGTTTTGTAGCACTCTTTGCGGTAGTATCGCATGTCGCCTTGTTGCGTAAGAGCGTAAATGTATATCACGTCTCTTAGTTCCCGCGGTAGGTGTAGCAAGCTACTGGTTTGTGATGCTGAAATGTACGAGAACGAGTGTGGGCTTGGGGTATTTCTCGCCGAGGTTGTGTTTCCCATCTCTAGTTTCGGTGAGTTGACCATTTTGGAGCTTTTTGTGAATAGCGTGGAGGTAGAGTGAGACGACAAGAAGATCGGAAAGCACAATGCTGCCTTATTACTGGGACGCTTATCTGTGTAGGGATTAGCGTCGTGTACTTGACCATCATAAAGAACGACACTTCGAGTATTACCTGGCATCGAGAGCGTCGAAAGATCTTCGCCTTGACACTATTCGTTGCTATTATTCCGGCGAATGTAGTAGTGCTGCGGACTAACTACCTAGGGCTTCTAAGTTGGTTATTTGCACCATGGACTTGATCAATTAACTGCTTACTTAGTTTGCATGCCCAATAGAAGGCGTTTGGAAATAGTGTATGCATGATGCTAGATTTTAGGGGATCGGAGTAATAGAGAAGGCACGAGATTTTTGAGGCTAACTGGATTTGAAGCTCTATGTTCTGAGTACACAGCTATGATAGTAGACCCTTTATATGAAGAGTACCGAAAGGAAAGGGAAAACCATGACGCCACGAACCGCTCTTAGATACACGACGGGCTAGAATAGACTCCTGCGGCGCATCGTCGAGAGCAAGTTAGGAACGCTGCATTCGCCCTCCGAGAGATCCAACCCAGTCGATGAACACATCCAAAGAACGCCGGTGTGAACGGAAATGCATCATGGACATGAGAGGTGGGCTTCGAAATGAAGAGCGGAACCAAGCGTTCAAACGCGAATTTCGAATGATTCTCAGAAATCGAAAGAGCCGCATATCACAAACACCGATAAACTGATTGTATCCGTACTGTACAGGTTCGGTCACTACCCGTGTAGTGGAGATAGTAGCACAGTCGCTACTGACACCGTTGCCGAGGTTGAAGTGAGATGTTGGCGTACTCTTGATGTAGAAGATGCTTAGCTGAACAAAGTAGAGGGCTTCATTTTGGCGGGGGACATCAACTGGGTAACAGGAACTGTGGCCGCGGCCAAGGCTTGGCTAACGAACGAGCCATCGTTCGTCTCGTCGAAGAGGGAGCGGAGCTCATCAGCAGGCTGGTCCGGCCGCTCGGAAGTCTCGTCAGTGCTCTGTTGCTGGAGCTGAAGCTCTTCGATGGCAGACTCTTGGGGCTCATCAAAAGCCTCGTCAATCTCCACCTCTATTTCCACCTCTTGACGGATGACGACGTCTGCAGTGACATCTTCGGTGCGCCCATCAATGGATGAATCGCCCTGATCGTCATCGTCGGACGATGTCGCTTGCACTGATCCTTGGGCAATGGCGGCGGGTCCCTTCTCCGTCTCTGTTATATCACCAATGTCTTGCTCCAACTCTTCCATCTCTCCCAGGTCCTGGGCCTCGTATGCTTCAATCTGCCCATCCGTCAATGCGCCCATCTCGTTGCTGCCATCGACCCCGTCGCCAACGGCGATGCTGTCCTCGTCCACCGGGGCGGCTTCTTCTTCTTCTTCTTCTTCTTCTTCTTCTTCTTCTTCTTCTTCTTCTACATGGGACTGTGCGGGTGTCGCCTCGGAGGCTTCAGCAGCAGCATCATCTGCAAGAAGGGCATTCACGAAGTCCTTCACTCTCTGAGCAAACTTGTCGGCAATCTCGATCGTGGTGATACCGCGTCGCTTGCGCGGCACCGATGGCTTCTCGGCCGGCTTGGAAACGCGTGCCTTCTTCGTGTTCGGGGCTGCAGCGGCTTCCTGCTTGGGGGGTCGGCCCACGCGCCTTTTCGGTTTGGGTGCTTCGGCCACCGCGGGAGCTTTCTTCTCAGCAGGCGGAGCACGCGATCGGAGCTTGGAGCGGACGATAGGGTTGAGGCGAGTCGCAGGAGCAACCGTCTTTGTAGGGTTGGCGCGCGGTGAGGTGCGCTTGCTGACGCGCGGAGAGCCGGTGACGCGATGGAGGTCGACGGCACTCTTGGGCGGACGACCTCTGCGCTTTGGTGTCGCGGGAACCTCTTCGACGACCTCCTGTTTGCGCGGGCGTCCACCGCGTTTGGGCGTGGCCGACGCGGGCGCGGGCGCGGGCGCATCTTCGACGGCGGGCTCTTTGCGCGGACGGCCACGGCCACGGCCGACGCGCTTCTGGGGCTCCTCTGCTACATCTTCGACGGGTGCCTTTGCAGCGCGTCCACGCTTCTTTGGCTGTGGCTCTGCTTCCACTGGGGCGGCGGCCTTTGGAGCGCGACCGCGTCGCTTCGGGGCTTCTGCGACTACGGCGGGCGGTGCGGTGTCCTTCGCAGGGCGGCCGCGACCGCGGGGAGTGCTGGGTGCAGCTCGGCGTGCCATTGGTGATATGTGGGCGAGTATTTGGCGCAGAGGAAGCGCGTGTTCCAATGTCTTGGTGGTCTTGCGAAAGGCTCGCCGTGTCGATGTGCGTGGGCTGGAGTGCTTGCTCCACATGCAGTCTGCGCTCACCCCCGCAATTGCAATTCGCTCTCACCTATGGACCTACTCACTTGGACTTGAAAAAAGCTCCAATTGGGACAGGCCTCATTTCAACTGGGACACTTGTACATGGCTGTCTCGTTGCTCTTTTTCAAGCATCGTGGCACGTGTAGCCATTGGCACGGCCTGGTTCAAGGTTAACCTGCGACTACTCTCCTCTCACGATCATTCTTTAGCCTGCTTTACTTGCCCTTGCTTTTCCTTGCAATGGTCGTACTACGTCGACGCGTCGTTGTCGTACATGAGGAAATGAAACCAGTCCGATGTCGAAGTGCAAAAGCTAGGAGTTGCACACGCTAAACCGGTAATGTATCTTACACATCGGAGTTACCACTTCGGTCTTTGCGGCCCAGATCTGTCCAACATGTCGACAGTCCAGGACATAAAAGAAGCTTTGTCGCCCAAAGAAATCATGTTCACCATCCTACTGCACAATTTTGATCATCATGGCATCTCTAGCAAAGACTGTTGTCCTCATTACCGGCGGTACGTTTTCTACTCGAAAAACCACTCTCTAAGCAGTGCTAACACTATGCAGCAAATAGCGGCATTGGCTTCGAGCTCGCCGCCCAACTCCTTGCAAAAGGCACATACCATGTCCTCCTTGGTGCCCGCTCAGCAGAAAAAGGCAACAACGCCCTCGCAGACCTACAATCGCGCAGCCTGCCCGGCACGGCAGAGATGCTCCAGCTCGACCTCACCGATGACGACACCATCGATCAAGCTGCCTCGTCCGTCGAGAAAAACCACGGCAAACTAGACATCCTTGTCAACAATGCCGCCGTCGCTATACCTTCCGGGACTGACAGAGAACAACTCTGCGCTGCCTTCGACACTAATGCCACTGGCCCATACATCCTCACCAAGACCCTTCTTCCTCTCCTCCAAAAGTCGGCATCAGCGCGCGTGGTCAACGTCTCCTCGGGCATTGGTAGCATCGGTCGCAAACTCGATCCATCGTCGCCCTTCCACAAGGTGTCCGCCGTGCAGTATCGCGCTAGCAAGACGGCGCTCAACATGGTAACTGCGTGTCAGTTCGTGGAGCTTGGAGACTTGGGCATTAAGGTCTCGCTGTACGATCCTGGTTTTACGGTGAGCAATTTGGGACCGCACAATAATGTGGAGTCTGGCGCGAGGAGCGCAAGGGAGAGTGTGCTACCGCTTGTGGATGTTTTGGAGGGGAAGAGGGATGGGGAGGCAGGGTTGCATTTGCATAATACTGGGTCGTGGCCTTGGTAGTTTCGATATGTCTGCGCTATGTGTGGCTGGCTCTGCACTGATTTAATGTAGTCCCAATCAATAGGAACCTTTAGATAGATACGTCTCGTGACTCCTACTTTAAGGGCCATTCACGAAAGTAGGCACCACATAGGTGTATAAGGACCTTCCAGAGATTACGTTCCAAGATTGAAGAAGCTCGACAATGGACTTGACGCGTTTTGTGCAGCGGAGAATGATATGGTTTAACAACGCGAGTCACTGCATCCCATGAAGACCAGTGTTGAGGGGAAAGTGCTCTTGCATTTGTCATAAGCCCAATGTTCATATGGAACGACAACGGAGCTTGACGAGGTTAGATTCACAGGAGGCTGGACTCGATGCGGCAGGTACCATGATAAGACAAAGTACAAAAGGAGCGCATGTGCCCCGTTGTTGCTCGACATCGCAACTTCAAATTTCACTGACGAGAGTGCCTCTCACACTTGCTGATCTTGCTGTTAAACAGTAATTCCAGAAGTGATGGCATGATGCACGATGAAACAGCACGTGTTGTAAATGAGTGATTTTTTATTGCTTACGTAAAGACGGGACGAATCTAAGCCTCCTCCGCTATAAAGATGTTATGTTTCAACCATCGCTCTTCTCCTGAGAAGTCGAGCTACGGATTTGAGTGCCTTGCGACGGACCCTCGAGATCGCTAGTGCCCTCGAGTTTGGCCTCACGTCGACGAAAGAAAATGCGCTTAGCCCACTTCCACGTCTCGCAACCCGCGAAGAAGAGGATACTCTCGACAACGACAATGCCCCATTCCCAGGTGATGCCCTTGTGCTTGAAGACTTTGGTGTTGATGACAGGAATGTAAAGAGTCGGGAAGATGGTTACGAAGCCGGCGATGACGGCCCAGAAGAGGAAGGGGTTTCCGCGGCTGTCCTCCCACCATTGGTAGAAGACGTGGTACCAGCGGTAATTTTCGCCCTTGGGCTTCTGACGGAAGAAGGAGCGGCGGAAGTTGACCATCTCCCAGGCCAAAAACAGAGCGAACCATGTCAGGCAGACAAACGTCGTGGCGCGCGCCCGGAATACGAGGTCGCATTCGGCGGAGTAGGAATTGTTGCAGTTGGTTCCGAGGTTACCGTCGCCGAAGCCCCATACCATGAGGACGAAGGAGCTAATACACAGGATACTCATCCAAATACCATACACCACCATGTCGACGATAAGCTCCGTGTTGAATACTCCCGTCTTCAGGTTGTGGGGTGGTCGTTCCATGATATTGTGTACGGCGACCTCCATTCCTAGACCCATATCAGGCATCCCGCTGGTGGCCATGATGACCCAAAGAATCTGGACAGGAGCCAAGGGAAAGACAGAGTTGCCTGCGGCATCTTTGAATGCCAGGCCAACCAAGAGTGTAGTGGCCTGCGCAATGTTCTCGGCTAAGACGTGGAGGATGAAGCGCTGGATATTATCAAAAAGTCGTCGACCTTCTTCTACGGCATTTAGAATAGATGCGAAGTTATCATCGGTGAGGATGATATCCGACGCATCCTTAGCAACGTCGCTACCAGATTGGCCCATGGCGATGCCGACGTCAGCTCGGACAAGAGATGGAGAGTCGTTGACGCCATCCCCAGTCATAGCGGCAAAGCAGCCTCTACGGTGTAGAGCCTCGATCATGCGGACCTTGGTCTGCGGGGTACAGCGAGCGATAACATGCGGAAGAATGGGAAGCTGGTCAACTTGGTCGTCGCTGAGCTCGTCAAATTGCATAGCGGTCATGACCATGGATCGGGATACGTCGGCAGAAAGGCGCTCAAGATGATCAGGAACGATGCCAACTTGCTTGGCAATTGCCGCCGCGGTTCCGGGGTGGTCGCCTGTGAGCATATGGACCTTGATACCTGCACGACCACAAGCCGCTACGGCAGCAGCAGACTCAGGACGTGGGGGGTCATAAAGACCGACGAGGCCCCGGAAAGTCAAGTTTTGCTCAACATCAGTACGCTTAATCTCACTGTACTCGACCATCTCGGGCTGCGTCCATTCATAGCTGGCCAAGCAAAGCACACGAAGTCCCTGGTTGGCGAGGACGTCGACGCTGTCGTTGATTCTCTTGTAGTCGGCTTCCGTAAGCGGTCGATCGTTGCCATTCTCGTCCTGGATGTTAATGCACAAAGGAAGGACCCTCTCGAGAGCTCCCTTGGTGAAGACCCAACGCGCAGCATAGCTGTCCCGGCTGGGAGTGTGCCTGCCATACAAGACGGACATACGCTTCGTGTCGGAGTCAAAGGGGTACTCAGATAGGCATTTCCACTCGCCACCGTCGTTGTCATCAGGGCCGCCGACTAGGCCATGGCGATTCCAACCGAAGCGAGATGCGAAGACTTGAATCGCGATTTCTGTCGGGTCGCCACGAACGTTCCACTTGCCATCCACCAAGGTGATGCTCGCGACGTTGGCCATGGAAGCAATGTTCATGTAGCGCTCGGTCGTAGCGGTCTCGCGAGTCACACTGCCGGACTGTAGCTGGGACGCATCAAGGGCAGACTCATTGGCAGCGGCTTCACATGGCGCACCGGCCCGGTAGGTGACCTCGCCAATAGTTGGATCGAAAGGTTCGCGAGTAATACCGACACTGAATGTACCGCGACCGGCAATCCATGCGGCTTTGGCGACCATGCGACCCTGGGTAAGGGTGCCCGTTTTGTCGGAGCAGATGTTGGTGACAGCACCCAAGGCCTCGAGACTGTCGAGCTTGCGGACGATGACGTTTCTCTTGCTCATACGCTTCGTACCAACAGCCATGGTGATGGTAAGTACCACGATCAAGCTGGCCGGAATCATGGAAAGACCGGTAGCCACTCCGTAGATGACCACCTCGTTCTTATCACTGAAGTCGTTCGCAGCTTCGACGATGAGAGCACAAATGCAGGCAACAAAGAACAAGAGGATAGCCAGTTTAGAAAGCTTCTTCTGAAGTGGGGTACCGGTGCTGATTCCAAGGAAGTGGCCGATGGCATCACCACCGGTAAGAGCCCACGCCTGGGCGTGGCGATGGATTCCAGCTGAACCGTCTTCCTTGCGCTTCACCGGCCGGATCTTGGAGCCTTGCTTCTTCAGAGCGGCTGCAATTCGTCCAATTTCCGTGTTCATACCCTAGGTCAGAATTAGCGGGCACAATCGCATGTCAATGCGAAGATGGCTTACAGTAGAGATGATGACTCCCTTAGCACGCCCTTTACTGATGGTAGAAGAGCTAAAGGCGATGTTGAGCCGATCACCAGCGCCCACGTTCTTATCAAATGTGCTGTTTGAGATCTTGGCCACAGGAAGAGACTCGCCAGTCAGAAGAGCTTCGTCAGTTTCCAGATTTACGCATTCGATCAGCCTGAGGAAGCGTCAGTCTTAATCACCAGAACGCAAAGCGTCGGTTTGAGGAAGGGACACGACTAACCTCAGATCGGCAGGTACCGTGTTGCCCGTAACCAGCTCGACAATATCACCAGGTACGAGCTCGCCGGTGGGTACGACCTGGGACTCGCCATTGCGGATAACACGCGCGGAGGGCGATCCCAACGCACGAATGCTGCCAAGTGTCTTCTCTGCGGAGAATTCCTGGAAGAAACCGACTACAATGTTCAAGAGAATAACAAAGGTAATGACGCCACCTTCGATCCAGGACTTGATAGCAAAAGAAGCTACCATGGCCATGATCAATACCTAGACGTCGGTCAGTAAGTAGGATAATTACGCTTGAGTATGGTATTTCACTTACCAGTGTAAGAGCATTCGCGACCTGGTGCACGAGGATGCGGAACGGTTGAACACCAGGCCCCTCGTCGAGCTGGTTGGCCCCGTACATGTCCTTTCGGCTCTTGACATCGTTGTCGGACAGCCCACTGTCTTGCTGTACATCAAGCTTCTGCAAGACATCTTCGAAAGGTAGCGTGTGGGCGGGGACTTCGAAATCGTACTGGAGCGGTACCACCTCCGTGGATTTGCCCATGGCGGCGGCGTTCCAAAATTGAAAGGGAAATCCGAAAGTTCAGAAAGACGCAAAGAGTAGGAGGCCAATATTTGGCGGTAGAATTGGGTGAGTAAAGATTTCAGTTGTTGCAGCCGGCTGGGGGCTCAGATGCTTCGTGCTAAGCCCACTATAGTCGAAGCCGTATCTTCCTACGTCGTCAGACTTGCAGTAAACACAGTAAAATTTGCCTTTTCTCTCGGCCTGCGGCCATCACCGATCTCTTATATCTCCGATACAGGCCTGCCCCATCCTCCCCGCACGCTGGAGCGGTGTGAGCCTCCGCATGTCTAGCGTTTGGCATTTATGCAAGAGTTAGACTTTGCTGGACGTTTCGAGGGGTGCTGCAGATACATCACGCCCCAGACTGTTGCTCTCGCAGCTGTCTGGTCCACTGGCTTCTTGTTCCACTAATTTATTCCTTGGCAGTTGCTTTTCCGTGGTTGGTCAACCCGCGGAGGCAATAGGCCAAGAAGCCCGCTCCTGGGTACTCTTGGCTGTTTCCACTCCATCCGCTTGGCTTGCGATGTGAGTGGCACTGGCTCAAACGTTGGCGGCACCCTTTGTCGCCGTCGGGCTTGGCCCGTCATGTGCTTAATTAATCCCGCTGATAAGCTTAGCTCTCTGCGGTCTTCTTTTCGTAGCGAGTGCTTGTCGTCGAAGTACTCAAGGTACAAACACCGCGGGTGGAGGCAATCGACGGAGCACCTCTGCTACTGCTTGTGCCATGCTACACAAGAACGGGTAGACGTGGCGACGGCGTTGCTTTCGAAGCTGCTGTCGATGTGCCATATCCCCGATTGGCCTAGCTCCCACCCGGACAAAGCTCGATTGGGATCCATCAACGCGTCCACCCGTCACTGACTCCTCTGGCTCGCCCGTCTCTGTTTCATGCTCCTCGTTGGTCTCCAAGATGCGGCGAACGATGTATGGTCGCCTCTCCCCACGTCTCGAATCTTGACAGCCAAGCCACTCATTCAAGCGCACGTCCTAGAGACAAGGAGTTGCCTGCTGATCCCCAAGGAATTGGAAGCTGACTCCGTGAGGCTTCTCAGCACAGAGCGTGTCGATCAATGCCCCCGAGCGCTAAAGTCCTGTTTTATATACTACGTAGTAACAATAACGTTTGGCCGGACAAGTCTGGCACTTCTTCGTTTTTCGTCCCTTCCGGCATCATCTATCTTCTCCATCGGCTGGCCGGTTTTTCATTGTGCTGTTATCGTTAACAGATCGATCTTTATAAACCATCTTCTCGCATGATAACATTGCGGTAGATTCAGCGCCTTGCCTCTCGCCTCTTCTTTTCCGAGTTCCTGGTCCCTTCGTACTCTCTCTGTTCTGGGTATTGCTCTGCTCTGAGCGCAATCCAAGATGCCGACACTCGATGTTAGCGAGCTCAACATCGTTATTGCCATCCTAGGCATGCAGCTCCTCACCATCTCCGTCAGGCTCCAACTAATCTTAAGGCAGGCACCTTCATCGTCACCTATGGCTTCTTCTCTGTGAGAATCAAGCAAGTCTGGTACTTGGGTGAGGCCCGTGAGTAATTTCCGCGACTGGCGACAGATCTCATGGGACATGTACTAAAGAAAGCAGTACCTGCGGTCCTCATCGGCATCATACTGGGACCCATAGCATCCAAATTTCTCTCTGCGGAGCGATGGGGTTCAGCAGAAGAAGGGCAACAAGAAGCGATAACTCTGGTACGCAGCATTTTTCGAGTGGGAACGCAATAACCCTTTGCTGACTTCCCCCTAGGGTCTCTGCCGCATTGTCATCGGTGTGCAGCTAGTCATTGCTGGATTCCAGCTTCCTGCCAAGTACCAACAGAAGAACTGGAAGGAGATGGCCATCTGTCTGCTTCCAGTCATGACCATCATGTGGCTATGCACGAGCTTGTGCATCCTCATTACGATCCCGAAGATCTCCTTTCTAGCAGCGCTAGTCATTGGTTCTTGCGTCACCTGCACCGATCCCATTCTCTCGCAAGCTGTTGCCAAAGGTCCTTTCTCCGACAAGTTTGTTCCGCGTGCTCTGCGGGAGATCATCTCCTCCGAGGCTGGTGCCAACGATGGGTTCGGCTTTCCATTTTTGCTGCAAGTCTTGGCTCCACTTCCACTTGTGCTTTATCAATAATAACTTCTGCCCAGGCTAGCTACGTATCTTATTCGCCATGCGGACCTTGACGGCGTCAAGTTCAAGGAAGGTATGTCGGCAGCCGTCGAGGGCGCTTCTCACCTTCTCAAACGGGAAGAGGCGGGCATCGGCCGCCTTGGTGGTGGCATCTCCAAGGCCATGGAGCAGTGGATCGTAGAGGGATGGGTATACATCATCCTTATGTCAGTCGTAATTGGCGTCATCATTGGTTACGGCAGCCTGGTTGCAATCAAGTTCGGTCTTCAAAAGAAGTGGATTGACTCGGAGAGTTTCCTACTCTGGCCTACGGCCGTCGGTGTAAGTTTCTCCCATTTCCCTATGAAGAAGGACATTGCTGTGGAGGCCAGGAGTTAACTGGATGTAGCTCTTCACCATCGGAGTCTGCGGTGTTCTCGGAACCGACGATCTCCTTGCTTGCTTCGTCGCCGGAAACGTTCTGAACTGGAACGGACTCTACCTCGAGGAGTCGGAGAAGCGGCACGATGAGGTGAACAGCTGCGTAGACGTACTTCTCAACTTTGGCGGCTTCATGTATATCGGGACTATCTTTCCCTGGGCTGACTTCCACATGCCGGACGTCACCGGCATCAGCATCGGCAGGCTTTTCATGCTCGGCTTCTTGATCATGATCTTCCGCCGTATCCCAGCCATATTCATGACATACAAGCTTATGCCTAGCTGCGTCAAGAACTGGAAGGAGGCACTCTTCATGGGTTACTTTGGGCCAATCGGTGAGTCTCATCACAGCTACATAACAGAGGGCCATCGCTAAGCAACGCCAGGCATCGGAGCAGTCTTTTACGTCGAACACACGCGTCACCTCTTCCCCAAGCTCGGAGAAGCCATGACAGAAGAAGAAGACATCTTGGTCCGCGCAATGGTCCCCGTCGTATACTGGCTGGTATTCTTCTCCATTATCTTCCACGGTCTGTCCATTCCCGCCCTCGATGCGTTCTACCGCTGGAAAGGCGTCGCGCCCATTGTCGAAGACGAGCCTGTCGAAATACGCGTCCTCTCAGAGAACGACGCCATGCCCACAAACGCCTACGCCAATCCCAAACGCAATTCGGTCATCGTGCACAATCGCTTTTCGCGCGCCATCTCGGGCGCAGCTCCGGAGCTGTATCGCTGGCACCCGAATGGCTCGAATGATACCCTGACGCCGCATGTGCAGGATTCGGCTGCGTATGCGGAGAAGGCGGAGTACATGCAGAGGTATGATATTTCGAGTGGGAATGTGACGAAGATATAACGTGGCCTCGTCACGGGAGATATATCAAGCTAAGTGAGGATCACTAGCTTGTAGTGTGGAGTACATGAGTGGGCACATGAGCTACGGAGGCAACGAGTGGTGGTCAAGAACAAGCAATGCCGCTGTGTACAAAGAATACTTTGGGGCAGTTGTGAGGCGCTGATCTCGCTGGGTTTACTTACACATTTTTAAAACATTGTTATAGCGGAGGGGGCTTTAGATTCGTCCTGTCTTTACTCAAGTTAGATACTTTTATTTTCACAGCGGAGGAGGCTTTAGATTCGTCCTGTCCTTACTTTAGCATAGAAAAATCAAGCGTCTTTCGCTCGCTTGGCTTGCGGCAATTGCGTGTTTCTTTCGTCCTTTTGTTTCATTCCTCGGCCTTTACCAATTTTTGAGCCCTAAACAATGACATACGATCTTGTCTCGCTGTAGGGACTACAAGACGGGGGAGCTGCAAGAACGCGAGAAGAAGGTCCATGAAACATGAATGTATCCACAAATCAAGGATCTGAAACCAATCCGTAGGTATATGTACTCGGGGCGTCACAGATATCATGCGGTCCCACGAGAAGCTTGGCTTAGTTTGCCTGATACACACGCTAGACTATGACGAAGGCCCAGGAAGCTTGGAAGATAAGGCGACAAGCTATCTAAGATGTCTTACGCGCAAGGCCAAGACGCTTGTGTCGCATGGTGTGGTGCCTGTTTCGAGGTTGATGGGGAAGGGAAAGACCTGTGTCGATGGTGGATGTGGGGTTCATGTTCGTTGGTTAGATTAGTATAGTGTTAAGTAGGAGGGAGTTTGGTGTCTTGGTGAATTTGATTACTTTAATGAATGATCCAGGCAATGATGCTCGATTGAAACGCACGTGTTACGACATGCTGAAGCCTTGGATGATCTGAGGCTATCAAGCAGCCACTAGAAAACAAGTGTGTGTGAAAACAAAAGCCTCTCCGTCGCTGCCGCAATGAAGCAGCATCCACGTCGGGCTCGTGAAGACAAGGTACCTTGAGACCCACCATGCGCCCCAGAAACGAAGACAGGTATCGCGCATGGTGTAATGCAGGAAAGGCCATGCAGGGCTACAGCTGTGAGTGTATGCCATCGCTTCCCAAGCCTCACTAAAAGCCGCCCAAACCCCATTCCAAATTAACACATCGAACGAAACGGCCGTATCCTTCAACTCGTCACGTCGACTGCAAACCCCAACAACTCATTCCCATTCCCATCAGCCCTTCTCTGCATCACCTTAACAAGCGGCTTATCCTTCTCGGTCTTCATCACCTCCACACCAACCCTCTTGTCTAATTTGGCGATTAGACTCTTTCGCTCCATCTCACGCGGCCATGCCCCTTTCGGCACATGGATCTTCTTCTCATGGCGCCACTTCCGCGGTGCAGGGATATTCGTCATCGTGTGATGATCCACAAAGCCGTATAGCGTCCACTCGAGAAGGTACCGCTGCGGCTGCAGACCACGACTAATAGCCTCCATGCTAACCATATCGAGCGCTGGTTCTAATCGATCGCCGTCCATATGCCAGTCCTCACGACATAGCATACCGTGCTGCTCGAAGGGCACGCCGTTGTCCAATTCGTCTTCAAGCCAAGTGTGTGTATCTGTGTCGAGGTCTTCGGAAGGGTAGGTCTTGACAAGCATAAAGTCGCCATCGTCGTAGTCGAATTCGTCTCTACCACCCTTGCCCTTGAGTACCTCGTGGAGCTCTGTGAGCGTCTTCTGTGTAAGCATCATGTGGCTCAGTGTGGCCATGCCTGTGCCGAAGACAGGGTGCCCAATGCGCATATCGAGCTTGACGACGAAGTGGAGGAGGCAGAGGAGGTCGTCGTCTGTCCAGACTTTCTTGTCGGAGAGAAATGCCGTGCGCAAGTTCATCCGCTTCATTTCCATGAGCAGCCAGAATTTCATGAGGGCTACTTTAGCTCCTGCGGGGACACGAAGACCATGTTCGCCCATGTCGGTGAGAATACCGCGGACAATCGAATCACGGTGTATTACCATTTTTGCCCAGCGCAGACTGGGAATGTCGCGTGCGAGATGCGGACGGCCGTCCATAGGGCGCAGCATAGGGTCGCTGATGCAGAGGTCCGGGAAGAGGATCCAGCTGAAGATGTACGCGGCCTCGTGGGCATGATAGCTCGCATGCTCAGCGATGATGGAGATGCTGTACTTGTTGAAGCGGAAATGAAATTCTTTGTCGATAGCGTAAAGCTCCGTCAAGGTTTCGATGTCGAGACGAATCGCAAACTGGAAGAAGAGATTGGGATGACGAAGCACAGCCTTGTAGACGTTGAAGGGTAGACCAGGGAGTTTGTGCGGCGCCATAGGGAGCTGCGGGCCCCATACAGTGGCGGCGACATTGCGGCGACGATGACGCTGGCGATGCAGGATGGTGGTATGCGGTAGTCCGTGGAGCTTCGGCACGGTATTTTTGTACGGGATGAGGAGAGGCGAGGTATCGCTCACCGGGCGCTTGCCCTTGCCCTTACCAGGTGACGAGAAGCCGTTGGCCATTGGGTTGGTGAAAGGATGATTCTCCTTGTTCGCGTTTGGGTCGTTGCTTGACGTACGCGGGACGTCGGGGAATGTTGCTGATAGCCGGGTGTGCATGTAGCCAGGAGCAAACAGCTGCACGGGCGAGGCCGAGTTCGCGTCTGCGTTCGTCATGTAACGATCGTGTAGCTTGGGCGGCATACGATCAAGGGTGCAGGTGTAAGAGAAGGGAATGAAATATACGTGCAAGGGAAGACGATGGAGTTGTGTAAGGCGGGGGTGAGAAGATACGAGGGGTGGGGGAATTGTTTGGTGCACGCTCTACTGTTTAAATACTTCAGTGAAGGATCCGAGAGCACGGGTGACTTACCTTAACTATTGTTGTTGGGCTATTCATGCAGACACCGAATACTGTGAAGGTGACCCAGGAAGAAAGAAGCCGCTGGAGGATCCCAGTTCACCTCACAATAGCAAGCCGACCAGCGTGAGGACCAAACGGTAGTATAATAAAAATGGTATAAAAGTGAATGGTAAGTATGCCTGGGCGCCTGTTGAAGGCCAATGCATCTAATCTAATGCAGCGCAACGAAGCGACCATGACCGCCTACCTGTGTGGATGAACACTAGCTCCCCAACGCCGTTCCGAGCCGATCATGATAGTACAAATGCAAACCAAGTGATAAATGGGACCAACTATTTACGGTTGATGAGACTTAAGAACTCCTCCCTCGTTTTGGCGGTCGAGCGCATGCGGCCGAGCATGCAGCTGGTGGTAGTGGTCGCCCCCGTCTTCTGGACTCCGCGCATTACCATGCAGAGATGGCTTGATTCTACGACGACGGCGACGCCTTGAGGTTGCAGCATCTCGGAGAGGGCGAGGGCTACTTGTTTAGTAAGGCGCTCCTGGACTTGAAGGCGACGGGAGAACATCTCGGCGATGCGGGCGAGCTTCGAAAGACCGATGACGCGGCGGTTGGGAATGTATCCGATGTGCATCTGGACACTGTTAGCATGTTGTGGCGCTGCAGGAAAGCTCTCCTTCTACCTTTCCCATGAAGGGCACTAGATGGTGCTCGCATAGGGAGAATATCTCAATGTCTTTGACGATTACGAGCTCGTCGTGATCCTCATGGAACACGGCACCGTTCACAATCTCCCGCAGATTCTCCTCGTAGCCCTTTGTGAAGAAGAGCAGGGCTTTTGCGTAGCGGTCGGGGGTGTCGAGCAGGCCCTCGCGGTCGGGATCCTCGCCAATGCATTCGAGTATCGTCCTCACGGCGCCGGACAGCTTGGCCAGTCGCTCGTCCTTCTCCTTTTCCGTCGCTTCCTTTCTCTCACGAGTGCCCTTGCCTTTGGAACATTAGCGGTGCATGCAACTGGGGTCGACGAACGTACTCGGCCAGCTCAACCCGTCAAAATCGATCGTCGCCTGCTTCGTGTACGGACTTTGCGCGCGGCTTGTAGCCAGCGGAGTCTTCGGCACAGCAGCATGCTCATTGTATCCTTCCACGTCGATCTCGCTGTTGATCATGTGGTGGCCGTTTCGACCATCTGCATTTGCGCTCGTTGCCCGCTTGGGGAAATAGCCATCCGACACGCCTTCGAAGTCGACGGGCTGGCGGCCGCGGCTTGACGTCAGGATCGCGGCCTTTAGACTGTCCCTCTCTTTCTTGTCGCGCGCCTCTGTGGTGGTGCTCAGCGGCGAGGAGCCATTGGTAAGGTGCGAGGGAATCGGCTTCGGTCTGAAGGGTGGTGAATCCATGGCGGGGAAGAGTGCGGGCGAAGCGGGCGAAGCGGGAAAAGATGGATCAGGTACTATGATGGTAGTATTGTTCAACGGGGTGCTAGGGCTACAAAAGAGGCGCGAGAGCCGGAAAGATATGGCAATTCGCGCGCATGGCGGAGCTCGAGCGCTGCTCCGATGACTGGATTCAGCAACTTTTTACCTGCAGCGAAAGGCGCGCATTATTTAGTGGCGCTTCCGCCATGTCCCCCGCCGCGGTTGACGTCGCCGTCCGTGCTTTAACAGTCACGGGACCCGCCGCTGCCCAGTTTGCCGCCGGCGTCTCGCATCGCACCGCGCACTTCATCCTCCACACACCACCGACCGCCATCCCTCACCTGCCCCCTACACCTGCCCATATCCGAGGTTCGTATACCGCGCTACTACCCGCCGTCTACAGGGCAATATTCACCATGCTCCAGCCAGGATGACGACGCGGAGGACTGGAGAAGGGATGCGGCCGCCTTGAGCGACTCCCTGTCGGCGTCGGCGCACACAAACAACAGCAACTGGGCTGCTACAGCAACCCACCACCACTCGTCGCTGGCGCACTGAGTCTTTGGCGACTATCGCATTGATCAGTGGCTGCGTCACGGACAGCGGGAGACAACGGAGGCCTTTGCTGAGAAGGAATGGCGTTGATGGATGGAGTCTCCATGGAGCGTGCCTCACAGCGGATCATCACGCTTTTTCCTTCATTTGCATTTGGCAGACAACAACAGTCTCCCTGCGCTAACCTCCGACTGCTTCTCCCTTGCCTGCTTCGATATCCTGCCTTGGGCGATCTGGAGCATGCACATCTCGTATCGCGTCCGCTTTCCCTACTTGGGGTCTCGGACCGAGACCCCGCGCCAAAGACGAACCACCCTCCCACTCCCTATGAGCAAACACTGAAGGCTTTGACTTGTCTTGTCAACTGCACGACCTGACCAACTTTGGGGGTATTACTTCTGGGCGCAGTCAGTCTACGTCGGGGGCTTCTACTCCACTTGCAGCTTCTTTCGGCGCGATATCAGCCCTCTCACGGCCTACTCAGTAGCCGGTTCAAAGATTACCGTGCAGAGCCTGATACAGTGCACGGCGGCGCCTCACCTTGGTTTTCGAAAGCTGCGACACTCTGCTCACGCACACCGGTTCTGAACAGTTCGACACGAACAGCCTTTGAGAACGGCACCTACGACTCTTCGACAGAACATCACTGCCACCGTGGGCGGCCAAATGTGTACGGCGCGCCCTCATCTGTGTTCATGCATGGTGGGACGTTGTTGTACCGGCGCCCCTCCCCGCGTTATCCCGCGATGCCGCCCACTTCACCGAGATTGATTCCCCGAGTACTCTCACCGGCCATCTAAGCCGTTTTTGCAGCGTCTGTAGTAGTGTTTTTGTACCTTAGATAGTGCCGTGAAGTCAGCTCCTCGCTCTGCTAGAGCAGGCTTCATCTGAGAAGCCGGAGAGCGCAGCCGCCATCTCGGGAGGAGAGCAACCTTCAAGAGGCAGTACTATTGGGTCGCTGAAGATATCGCGGGCTGCCAGAGACGGCAGATGGTCAGAACACTCAGTACTTTGAGGTCCACGGGTCCCCCATGGTCACGGGACCGGTCTTGGCGGTGCCGAAGCGTGCAGGCAAAAGGCTTCGGGTGCAGAGCGTTGATCGAACATCAACCGACAAGACCGGCTGGGAGCGAAGAGACGAATCTCTCACCAGCATCGAGCATATACGCGACATCATTCTCCATTATTGCCCTGCCCTACTTCTGCCATCACTGCCACTGCACCCGCAAGGCTTGAAGTTGGGGGGCTCGGCTAACCGCTGTGACACTCAGACCCGCGAACCTTGGGTGCCGCTATCCTCCACCCACTTCTGATGAGATCACTGTCTACATGGCTGGGGTGCGCCGTGCCCAGGACATAGACCAGTGGAGACCCGAGGAACTGTCTATACACGACCGAGATCGTGAGAGGGAGCGGCCTCGCGAGAGGATTGTTGAGTCCAAGGCTGCGTCACCACCGCCACGCGCTGCGAGGGACCACTCCAGGCGGCGCACACACGATACAGATCGCCGCCCATCGAGCAAGCAATCAGGAGCAGTTTCGCGCGAGCGAACTGTGAGTAGGGATCGCGCGCGTCGTCGCAGTCGAGGTGATTCCAGGGAGGACT
>Ga0247733_1000245_pt1 | contig 49211 bp, 52 predicted proteins | sample UWRJL043104R2_FD_180932 | JGI IMG/M metagenome (GOLD analysis project Ga0247733, IMG submission 180932) | Plant litter microbial communities from Arlington Agricultural Research Station in Wisconsin, United States - UWRJ-L043-104R-2 | ecosystem: Environmental > Terrestrial > Plant litter >...
GTACTTAGAGACTCTGCAAGACGTATACAAATTCCCACTCTTCATCGACGACGCACCCGCCGAGAACGATGCGCGCAAGATTTTCCTCGGTGGTCTCTTGCTCCAACGGCCGTCTCTGCTTCTGATGGGCGATGTGTTGTATGCTGGTTTCGGTGGACTCTGCGATGCCTTCAACTACACAGGAGTGCTTGTAGCGGTCAACATTCAGACGCGATGGATCAATCGTTGGGTGACGCAAGCTGGGCCGAACTCGCTATACTCAGAAGATTGGACGAAGTGGCATGGGGGCGGCGCGGGCGGTATCTGGCAAGCCGGAATGGGCCTTGCTTCTGATGGACAAGACGTCTACTTCACCATCGACAATGGAGGCGACTCGACGAATACCAATACCACGACAACCCCCATCGCTGGCAAGACATACCAAGATGTTCTCACCGAATCCGCGGTCCGTGTGACATTCGCGGAAAATGGTACGCAACTAGTCGACTTTTTCCGGCCGTACGACTACCAGCACGACGAAGGACAAGATCTAGGTAGCGGTGGATTTTCAGTCCTTGATCCCGTGTTCAGCAGCGGAAATGTGAAGCGAATAGGTGTGGCGACCAGCAAGAACTCTAAGATGTATATCCTCGATCTCGATAATCTGGGTGGATACCGACAAGGAGTGAATGGCTCAGACGGCGTCCTCCAGACCATTCATCTCGACGGGGAGGCATTCGGCGGCGTGGGGTCCTACCCGCTGGAAGGCGGATATATCTACGTCAATCCCGGCAATGCACCTCTGGCGGCGTATCACTGTAACTCGCCTTTCTCTAATTCGTCTAGCCTCTTTACTCTTGCGGGTAAATCGTCGGCAGAGAACCCGCATTGGGGCGGTGTCGGGATTCCCACTGTGACTAGTAAAAGCGGCGAACCTGGAAGTGGGATTGTGTGGATGACGGAGCCGGATAAGGGTTTGGTGGCGTTCAAGGCGGTACCGGTCAATGGGACATTGGTCGCGTTGCAGCTTCCGAAGGTGGAGGGCGCGGTGAAGTATGGGAGGCCTGTGTTTGGGGATGGGAGGGTATATGTTGTTGATGGAAAGGGCAGACTGGTTGCACTTGGTGTCAAGTAAGAACAACATAGAAAGTGTAAGTCTTGATCGATCGGAATAACGCAACTAAGCTTGAATTGATTCAGCCAGCATAACCACGTTCGAAGCTACCTTACCTGGGCCATCCTCTTACTTCACCACCGCGATCAAGAACCCGTCGTAATTCTTCTCCCCCACAGTCTGTACAATTACTCCATCGAGCCTCTCATCCCTCCCCACTGCTTCGACAACCTTCCTCGCCCCCTGTACCCTCGCGTCGCCGTCCGGATTCGGCAGCTGTCCCTTGCGCACGACATTATCCACAATAATGCACGCGCCCGGGTCGCACATGCCGATCGCCGCATCAACATAATTCCAATTATTCTCCTTGTCTGCGTCAATGAAGACTAGCTGGTATTTCCCTCTTTTGCCCGCCTTCACCTCCTCGACAAGCTTAGGCAGAACCTCGATGCCCAGACCAAGACAGACATCAACACGCTCCGCCACACCCGCATGCTTCAAGTTCGCCTTCGCGACTTCAGCATGGTGTTCATCGACCTCCACCGTCGTGACCTGTACGTCTGCTGAAGCGCTGGCGAGCCAGATGGTCGAGTATCCGCCTAACGTGCCTACTTCGAGGATGTTCTTCGCCTTGACGAGTTGTGCTTGCAGCTTGAGGTATTTGCCTTGCGAAGGCGAGACAGCGATATCAGGAAGGCCTTGCTTCTCGGAGTTGATGCGTGCGTGATCGAGGGTGGAGGGTGAGGGGTTCGTGCGGCTGCTTGGATGCAGGTGCGAGAACGAGTATGTGTCTACTGCGGACCAGCGAGAATCCTGCTCGTAGGACTGGCCTTGACCGGAGGACATGTTGGTGGTATGGTAGATGGTAGGCTGAGCTGGAGAGAGTAGTAGAATCTCGGGACACTGTTGGAATGTGAGTTGCAACTGCTCGTTAGCAGCTGATGGATGCGGGGAATGTTCAGGTCTTTAAGCCTGAGCCGCGGCCGGCGATTGCGGTCGCGGACATGGCGGACTCGGAGCCGAAACACGCGTTGATAACTGTTTCCCCTTGTGTCATAGGTTGTTTGCGATGTATGTTGGTCCTGGTTGGCGGAGGAGGAAGGGGATGTGATCTGGGGCGCGGGTTACGTCATGGGAGATATCTCCGAAGTCGATTAGGTAAGTCCGCTAATATCACCGAACATGTCCGCCATCTCTACAACGACTATGCCAACATGGCCGAAATTGACTGTATTGGATGAAGTCTCGATCAGAGCGGTACGTGAGAGAAGCTTGGTGGCGGCGTTGCAGGATAACAAGCCAGACGCCGTCTTGGTAAGGAAACCCTCACACCACGGTTCCGCTTAGGGGTTATCACACCATACACATAGGTGCACGCCCGATCAAGCAGAAATAGGTGCTCAACATGATATCCAATTTACTTCGGTATCAATGAAAGACACAAGTTCTAACTAGTTACCGCAATCTTTCCCGCCGTTTCTAGAAAGTCTGCTAGATGCTTGCCATCAAGTGTCACTACCGTGGGCATGATAATCGCTCGCTCGTTGCGGTACTCGCGCGATCCAAGGTCTACATGCTGTGCGCATTCCGATTAACGATTGGGGGACACTCCACAGAATGTTGGGATGCGGTGATTCGCGGTGACTATATGGCCGATAGGTCGGCTTCGTTCCATGATGAAAGCTGCGCAAAGGGTTTTGACTGATTGTGGAAGGTGTTGGGGGTGAGAGGTTAGGGCAAGAGATTTTGATCCTTTCCGGCAATGTCCCGCACATATGAGACATTGCAGATCCGCTGTTATGGGAGAGGGCCTGTTAAAAAAAAACCCCCTTGATTTAATCTGCACCGCTCTTCATGTGAAGCCCATGAAGCGGATTATCGCTCTTCCGACCCACCAAGAAGTCACCCATCTCTTCCAATGGCGGGTCGGCTCCTAGACCTTGACGATCCCTGCCTCGAAGCATACGCAACTTCACATGCTCAAGCCTTTCTAAGCCCCTCAATGTGTCCAACGCTTGTTCCCAATTCCCGCCCAAGAGATATGGTAGATGCAGTTCCAATGACGTAAGGTGATCGGACATCGTTTCAGCCAGAGTCTCTAGTTCCTTCAAAGTAATTGGCACGCTAGTCAGCGATATACTGCGCAACGATGCCGCGCATGTATCCAACGGGGGTATCAAATCACTGAAGGTCATCGCAGGAGGCTGATTGTCATAAACGACTATGACATCATGCCAGTGCATACTGGAGATATGATATGCAAGCGCGATGTCCATCGTTTTGAGCATGGGAGATGCGAACAAAGCTCGTGTCAGCTTATGTAGAGCAGGAAACTCTTGAGCGCTCCGAGTAGCAAGGGACTCCCATATATGGTACCGACTCCAATGCCACATCCGGAAAGACACCGTTTCAGCTCTCGATACCATTTTCCGAGCCGCGTCGTACTCGGTCTCGCTCATAAGCAGGGCGTCCAAGTCGACAGGTGCCGAGAGTTGGATGGCGAAGTGTGGAACGCGGATTGAAGAGGCGGCGAGGGCCGTGAAGAGTTTGGGGAGGATGAAGGTGGGCGGTTTCGTAGTCGTCTCATAACGTTGTATAGATTTCCATCGAATAGGACTCATGCAGCACTTCTTCAGACCGAACTCACTGATGATGACTGCGGTTGGCGTCTTTTCGTCTCCGTCTTCAAAATCTTTGCTGTCATCGGTGATGGCGAGCTTAGCCAAAGCGGGAAATTGAGCCAATATTTTGACTAGCTTCGCAGCGCCTGCTTCGCCGACAATAAGAGCTTGCTGCTCTTCGTACAGTCGCCCGTACTCGGTCCACATCTCGAAGAGAAATCTTTGCTCTGACGAAGCGTTCTCGAGCTTGAATTTCTTCGCTTCGATCCCTAGCCACTGGCGTCCTATCTCAAGCCCTCTTTCATACGACTCTGGATCAATGTCGTTGTATTTGGTATGAGTTTCGTCTGGCTTCGTTCCCTCCGACGTCGTTAGGAAGCGCGTCATGAGATTTTTACTGGTAAACGCATAACAAAAGAGGTCTTTTGCAAGCATTTTGTCGTAGTAGCAAACATTGATGTTGATACTTTTCACGCTTTTGCTGAAGACATGGTGGCTGGCGAGGCGGGAAAGCGCGCTGAATGACTGCGCAGTAAAGTGCACAGTCGCGGCGGTGATAAGGAATGGCGAGCTGAGGTCGTGGAAGTGACGTGACGTGAGGCGAAGGCTGTGGATTGAAGGCCTTGATAGCTCAAGATAGGAGAAACAGTCGATAAGTAGTTCACCGGGAAGACTTTCTACAGGCGACGGCATTATTGTAGTTATTGTGGTTGGTGAAGAGGGAGATGGGATACGTGCTTGCGAAAAGAGGTGTTTCCATGTCCAGCCCGATTCGCTCTAGCGCACAGTGGGGCAAATCCTACACTCCGCTAGGCAGTCACTCACAGCACGCCTGATTAATTGTCTACCTACCCTTTCCACCTTAGCACCACGACCAACAAAATGCCTCCTGAACCAAACTCCAAGTCCACCATCCAGTTCCCACCCAAAAGCCTCCAAATAATCCAACCCTCCATAATCCTCTACGGCACCATCGAACCGTCCCCAACCACCAACTGGACCACTTCCCTCGTCTCCACGCTCTCCGACCTCCCCATCACCGTTCTCAATCCCCGCCGCGATGATTGGGACTCCACATGGCGCGAGGACATCCACTTTGCGCCCTTCAAAGAGCAAGTAGACTGGGAAATGGATCATGCTGCCCTTGTCGATGTTATCGTGTTTTACTTTAAGCCTGGGACGCTGACACCGATTACCTTGTTGGAGTTGGGCATGTATACGGGGATGTATGCAGAGAAGTGTGTTGTTTGTTGTCCAGTGGGGTTTTATAAGAAGGGGAATGTTGAGATTGTCTGTAGGAGGTTGGGAGTGGAGTTTGTAGAGAGCTTGGAGGAGTTGGGCGGAGTCGTAAGAAAGAGGCTGGAAGCTCTCTTAGTGACGGGAGGAAAGAGTGATGTTCACTAGAGCTGGTGCGGGATTTTGGCTTGTCTATTTCCAACCGCTGATATGAGTCCTAAAGAACAACCAGACGTCCGTTTCCAGGCAGTACTGCGGTTATTAAAAACCATGTTGCGGCATAGAAGTGAACACGCAAGGACTCGGAACAACCAGCATTTCAAACATATGCGTCAGAGGTCATCTTTCAGCGTCACCTACCGTAGATGTTAGCTTATATGTGTGAAATACGTGAGTGTTCGTGGTCGCTACAGCGCGGCATAAGGAAACCGATGAAATCGATAATCTTCAAATGCAGGTCTCTTAGGAACGTAAAGAACGTACTGAGTGCGCGGGGGTGGATGGATCCCAAAGGCGTGGTCGTGGGCCGAAGAGACGAAGGAATGGGGCGGAGCGCAAACAGCGTTAAGTGTTACCTAGCGCGACACGATGCATCTGGCTGGGATAAACGTTCGCCACATTTTCAAGCCTTCGAATAAATAGGCTACGAGACTCGAATTGAGACTCGGTCGATGCTTCCCAACAATGCAGCGAATGCAGCGATCTGCCCGGCAACATTAGATCAAATACATGGCGCATTCGGTGCGGTGGCAAACTTGTCCCGCGGTTGATAATGGACTGGAGAATCGTGTTGAGGACCAGACAGCTGAAGAAGAGTCGGCCGCTGAAGGGCCTACAACGCCTAGATCAGACTTATACATGGTGTCGAATATGCCGATCGCGTGCTTCTATTCAGTGACAAGCGTGCGTGAATCTTTTCGTCTTTAAAGTTTGAATACGCGCCGCAGACAACAGGTCGAGGACAAGGCTCAGCGAACCTTGTGCACCTAGGAAGATAGTGTACAGAAGCTGCAATTCATTTACTAGCAATGGATACACCGCGCAAACTTTTCCAATTTCGTCCTCGCAACTGAAGCTAGTGCGCACCCTTTTATGACTGACAGAGGTGCGGGATTCGTCAAACACATCCGCCTCGGAAATAATGAAAAATCGTCGAGTCACATTCGTCGGCTCTCAATTGCCTGTCTATAGTGTCACCTCGGTATTGTGAAGCTCTTTGACGCTGCCCTGAACACTGTACTGGGCAATCGATGCTAGAAACCCGAGCCCGCCAAATCGTCATAGAACCGTCCCGGCTTCCGCGTTTGCCACCAACACCACGGATCGAGTTCCACAATGTCGAGGTTGGGCTCAATTTTTCTCATGTGCGAGAAACGGATGGGAACACTAACAACGGTGAAGGTTCTTCCTCCTGGCCCGCCTATCATTTTGCCTTTGATGAAGCAATGCTGTCCTAGATCGTCATCATATGGCTCATCTTCTTGGCTGACAAATTCATATCCAGGCTCAATCCCAACCACAAAGTAACGCAGATTGGCACAGCCTTTCATGTACTGATGGCTGGAAAAACGATTGGCGAACCGCTGTCTACCGAAAGCTTCTTCTGCAGCAGAGTAGGCATCTCGCGCACGGCAGCGAACATGCAATACTTTGAGCTTACACAAGGTCGACAAAGATCCCTACGAGATGATGATCAGAATAAGACAAAACTCATGTTGGAAGATCTACGTAGAGAGTGGGGCTACAGAAAATCTCTAGAGGCGCAGGGGCGCACTTACCAGAATTGCTATCCACTCAACTTCTTTAGAGTACCATAGTTCGGGAACCAGGAAATCTTCCATAAAATGGAGCCCGAGTTGTTCTAAGTTGGGGCAAGCAGAGCACAATACCTGCAAGCCAAAGTGACTCAACGAATTTGCATCGGCGGAACCACCCTGGTGGTGCAAGGTCAACGATCGAAGAAGAGAGCCAATACGTTTAGTGTGAGCGAAAGTAAAGTTGAGATCACCATTGACTTAGGTTATATGTAAGCTTTCCAGCTTATCGCATTGTTGGTATAGTTGCTGCAAACAATCATCAGCTGCCCCAGAGTCAACTTCGCGCGTTAAATCAACGCTGAGATGCTCGAGCTGAGACCCTGTCATGATGCAAGCCTCTCTAAAAGTATGAAGGAAGTTACTTGTGCCCCCGCACAAGAGAACAAGGTGAGGCTTACAAGATCTCTCATCTGCGGCAAGGCGGCGGACTAGACCTGCTGATTGCCCAAATTCAACTTGCGGAAGAGAGAACGCGTAAATTCGCAAGGTGAGCTAAGCTTTTCGAACAATTCAGAAGCATGTTGTCTAGGATAAGTGATCCTTGGTGGTCGGACGCCACGCTATGAGGATCATCTAGGTCCAGATACAACCGCTCAACGTTAGGAGTCAAGCTTGATAGAACTTTGCAGAAGATGTACTTGTACTTTTGTGAAGAAAGGTTGTCATGTACGACTAGATCCAGTGTTCGGATGTTCGATCCTAAAAAGTCGATGGACTCCTCCCTGTTGGTGTTGTAATGAAGATGCTGAAGGGTAGCGTTATGCATCGTGATTTGGTTGTCATTCGGGTATCTCAAAACCATTTCAGGGGATACGAGGCGGAACGTGGCAAGTCTGGCCGTGGCGAAATGGGACAAAATAGTACCTAGCAGATCGCGCCTCTGCTCGGATGTGGTTTGTTTACCAAACGAGAGAGGGGTCTTTCGCTCGTGGGGCGGAGGCAGAATGAATTCAGCCTCGATTGAACCCATTTTATCCCATATCGTTAAACTCCGGCTGTAGTGGAAATGCGTCGAGGCACCTTGGCTGACCGCCTTCTCGAATCGCCTCACTCCCAAGCGGTCACGAACATTGATCTCTACACGACGGTAGAGGTACGGCAACACAAGTTTGCGTAAACGATGAGACACCAAGCTAAGAGCTTTCGAATCTTCCTTGAATACGATCTAGAAGCGAGATGTGAGAACACAGTGACAAGTCTGGACAGTTTGTCACATCTGTGAAAGGACGAGATGGTGAATGTCCTCGTGAAGGCCAAAGAAGGTCTTGGGGGTGTTTGCTGCCATTGTTTCGACGCGATCTCGTGAAAGACACGAGAGGCGCTGTTTAGTAGCCGTTGGTAAGTAGAAGTGGGGAGTAGCCCCCGGTGCCCCGCGTTTGGAGCTACTCTGTGCTAGTACGCTTTTGGATACAGTGGTTGGAGCTTAAGATTATTCTTTCTCATGCAATCGAAGGATATGGGAACACCAACAGAAAGGGACGTATCTTCTGGCCCTGTATTTGTCGTAACATTTAGTAGCGCGACTAAATCCGGTGTCTGCAGCGTTGAAGACGAGCGGTAGCAATAGATCTCTCTTCAACCAGGGCTAATGCGTCTAACACGCTACTTGAACGCCATAATAATTTAAAAGCTCTATAGGTCTCCAACATTGTAGGTTGCCACTGCCGTAGGCGTTATGACGAGGATCTGAGCGAGAGTCGGTCCGTCATCTCATTGCCCCGCATCGGAGCTGCGCCGAGGACCGTTCCGCAAACGTGGTAGCGTTCATGCAGGACGTAGACCTTCGTTCCGAAAATACATATCCATCCAAACGGCCCCTGCGATCAAGGAAATCTGGACTTTCCTGCTTTGCTTTACATCAACATGAATTTTTTCCCACCTCCACCCACCATCACCGCATCACTTTACCTCCGAATTCCGGAAGAAATAAGGTACTCGCAGTCGCACTGTTCGCAGCCAGGGCAACACTCATTCGTTGAGCAGATGTAAGGAGCGCGACTCAGAATGGCGTGGCGGGTTTGCTCGACCCTTCCAAAACATCTTCCTCGAAGGACCAGTATACACTTCTTCTGGAGATCTCTACGTTGTCGATATCCCTTATGGCCGGATATTGCGAATCGATGCAAACAAGAATGTCACTGTCGAAACAGAATGGGATGGAGAACCAAATGGCCTCGCAGTGGACCCAGAGGGCAGGATAGCAATCGCGGATTACAAACAGGTATATGGACAGATCGACAACTCCGTACGCATGAAGCTCATACAAATCTCAGGGTATCCTGACTTACAACCCTTCCACTGGAAAAGTGGACGGGCGGTTGAAACGCAAGAACCTCGAGCGATTCAAAGGCCCCAACGATCTCGTATTCGATAAAGCCGGCAATTTGTACTTTACAGATCAAGGCCAGACGGGGATGACCGATCAAACCGGAAAGGTGTACCGCCTCTCTCCAGAAGGTCGCCTCGACATGCTCATTGACAACGGCATCTCACCAAACGGCCTTGTCCTCTCCCCAGACGAGAAAGTCCTCTACGTAGCAATGACACGTCAAAACTCCGTCTGGCGCATACCGCTCCATCTCGACGGCACAACGTCTAAAGTCGGTCTGTTCTTCCAAAGTTTTGGAACCGCAGGGCCAGATGGACTGGCGGTTGACGAGGAGGGGAGTTTGTTCGTTTGCCACCCTAGTTTGGGCAGCGTTTTTGTGGTGAACTCTGACGGGACGCCGAAGGCTAGAATCGTGTCAGGGACCGAGGGCATCAACCTCACCAACTGTTGCTTTGGAGGGAAAGATGGAAAGACCTTGTATATAACAGACAGCTTGGAAGGCAACGTGCAGTGCGTTGAGTGGCATTGTAGAGGAGCGACGACGGCACCTACTGTAGGGTGCAAACAAACGTAGGAATGGCCTACTTAATACCTACTGCATTTCGCGCCTGAATGTGTGCAGAATCGACACCACTTCCGAATCCGATGAAATCGTGCCAAGTGTGGGTTGTGCCCATGCATATGCACGACTCGTGTGGGCCTTGGCACCTCAATCGGCCCGTTCTCCAATGGCAGGACCCCAGGAACCCCAGAAACTTCGCTCGCCCTCCGCAATGCACTGCATCCCGCCACTCACGGCTGTATACCACATGTCGGAGGAACGCGATTACTAGCTACCTGCATGTCAGAAATGCAAGTTGCGCAAGATCAAGTGTGACCGACAAACACCAAAATGCAGCGGCTGCATGAAGGGAAGCGTTGCTTGCATCATTGTTGATCCAATCACTGGGGAGCAATATGCGCGTGACTATATCCGGCAATTGGAAGAGAAAGAACGAGGCCTGAAGCGGAGACTGGGCGAAACCGATGATGGAGCCGCGATGTCGCCCACGTTGACTGAGAAATCGGACGCTATCGAACGAACGCCAACAGGACCTGCAACGGCAGCGAGCACGGGATCGCACAGCGGGTTTGTAGGAGACGGCAGTGGATTGGGCTTCTTGCAAAACATACTCTCCGACAACAAGTGGCAACATCATCGCGCGCATATCCTGGGGCAGCTCGCGAACCGCCCTCGCATCGTCAACCATCATCTCGCGCCAAACGCACTGCCACCAGCCGAGGAAGCCGAACAACTGTTGGAAAATTACTTCATCCGGTTCCATGTCCACCACGCTTTCCTGCTCCGAGGTGAGATGCTAGACATCTTCACCCGCATCTACTCACCCTCGCCTACGTCAGCTACACCATCAGCCCAAGATTACTTTCGCCTCCTAATGGTGTTCGCTATCAGCGAGACGACAAGACATCGCGCTTGTCAAGGTGCGGGCGACGGAGCTGGACATCCATACGGCTATTACCTCGCTGCCGAAACCTATTTGGCGAGCATACCACTCATCAAAGACCCGGACGCGATTCAGAATCTATTGATGATTGCAAGGTTTGGTATGTATCACCATATTGGTACCTCAATATGGGAGATATCGCGCCTGTGCATGCGTCAGTGTATCGAATGGCGGCTCCACCTCAAGTCGCAGAAGAATCTTGACCCCATGATCGAACAACATCAGCGCCGCATATTCTGGGAATGTTACGTTCACGACCGTTACAGCTCCGGGATTTTGGGTCGTCCATTCGCCATTCTTGAGTCTGAAATTAGAGTGCCGCTCCCAATAGACGCCGACGACGAGACGATCATTGCGTTTGGGGCAGCTGCGCTTGATAATGTTCCTGTTGCCACAAACGGACAGCCGACTGAGCTCTCGGTCAACTTGTTCTGCATCAAGTTGCGACGCATCAGCTCCCGTGTACATTCCGCTTTTTACAGTGGCCGGAAGCCCGCCTCACACAGTGCTCTGGACGGTACCAGAACGCCAGATTTCCGATCGATCGGGCACGTCTACTCGCACTTCTCCCAGTTCCACAAAGAGCTTGATGCATTGCGAGCATCTGCACCCGTCTTCAGTAATCCGAGGTGCCTATACGAGCGATCTGAATGGCATGACTTCATGTACGAGAAGGACCGCCTTCTACTCGCACGAGGTGCCATGTACAACGTTCCAGCTAGGCCACTCTCTGGCGTCGGCGTCATCAGGGAATTATCAACAGCATGCTATATGTCTGCGACACGTACCATAGAACTCTACGCAGATCTGAGGAACAAGAACGAAATTACTTGGACCCGCAGCTACTTTCAAGTCATCTTCACAGCCGGACTTACTGTAATCTACTGCATTAGTTTGGACGTTCTGAAGGACCGTCACGAAGATTCTGTCGCTCGTACCGACCCTCTCCGAACTCTCAATATCTGTAGCTCATTGCTGCATTTCTTCAAAGGAAAGATGCCAGATGCGGGGTCTTTCGCCATCGTGTTCGATGTCATGAAGGAGGAGGGTGTTAAGGATCGGTTCCCGTCGTCATTACTACCTCCGCTCTCCACCATCGTGGTCCAAACAACCTCAGACAGTCATCAACAACAGCCAGACCCTCCGAGTTCACGAGTTCCTCAAACAAATCCTCTCGGCTTTGACCCGGTACATCCTAGCCTGGACACTGCGAACGCGTTCGCTCTACCACCAATCGTACAACAACAACACACGGACATAGACCATTTTGCACCACAAGGCTATGCGGATATTTCACAATCTCAGCTTCCACCAGATTTTGGTCTAGGCCTTACTGATGATTTGATGAACCAGTTGGAAGCGGGTCTGGGAGAATATGCATGGGGTACATTAAATATGGACGTAAATTTCTGGGATCAACTCGGCTATGAGTGAGCATCGAAGTTTAAACCCAAGTTGCTCTTCAGAAAGGATCACGGCTACGACGCTCGTGTGGTCTTGATATAGTCATATAACAGATCTACTGCCGCCACTGCAGTCTCCATTTGCGTTTCGGCCGTCGCAGCACCCACATGCGGAGTACTCACGACCCGGCCTGTTTCCCAAAGACCGCCATACTTTTCCCTAGTCGGTGGCTCCTGCTCGTGGCAGTCCAGACCCGCACCCCAAATCAAACCCTCCTTCAGCGCACGTTCGAGGTCAGTCTCATTCACGATTCCTCCTCTGGCTGCATTGATCAGAATGGCATTCCGCTTCATGACCTTGAACTGCTCATACGAGATGAGGCCGCGGGTCTGTGGCAAAAGAGGAATATGCAGGGTAACAACGTCGGAAGCTTCGAGCACCTGCTCTAGCGTCCCCACTCGCGTATGCGAGATATCGCTCCAAGCATCCTTCGGCAGTAGTGGATCGTACGCGACGACACTGCACCCGAGCCCGCCCTGGAATATTCGCGCAACCTTCTGACCGATGTTGCCCATTCCGACTATGCCGATTGTCTTTTTGTTGATGATCAACCCGGAGCATGTTTCTTTCGGCACTTTGGTACCAGCACCCTGAAGCGCTGCGATGCGACCGATCTCGCGGGCCACCGACATTGTGAGTGAGAGGACTGTCTCTGCGACAGCTTGTGCGTTCACGCCTGGCGTGTTGAAGATCTTGATGCCGTGCGCTTTGCAGGCTTCACCGTCAATCTTATCAATGCCAACGCCTTGCTTTCCAATAGCTTTGAGGTTCTTGCACTTTTCCACATCCTCCGCTCTGAGGTACGACCCACGGATTACCAAGTATTCCGCTTTTTCTCTCCATTCGGAATGCTTGAGATCTGAAGGTAGTATGGCGTTGAATAGAGACTGTGCGTGTTTGACGGCTTCAGGGTGCAGGGTGTCGAGCAAGTATACAGTGGGCTTATCGGCGGTGTTTGTTGATGCTTGAGGAACAGAAGTGTCTGCCGACTCGAGACGTCCTGGTGCCATGACGACGGCTAGTTGGTAAATGCGGAGTGTGGGGTAGATGTTTGAGTTGAAGTAGTTGCGAGGATCTGTGGGATATCGAATGTCGAATGTCAACTCTCGAAGAAATGTGCAGCGATACCGGCAATGATATTGCACATGAGCCTTCACCGGCACCTATACTCCGGCATTCCCAGATCTCCGATGGCAACAATACCTTTCTGGCATATTGCCGAAGCCTTCGGAACGTTCCTAGAGGGCTGATCAATTATGCTTGGCAAATTAGTGTTGGCGCGGAGCTCGTCGGACTACCGCCGAGGACTCCACAAAGCTAGTGTCGGACGTCGCCCGCGCCTTCACGCGATGCTCGAGTGCGTCTTCATTCGGTCCTTTTTACCCCACTATCTTCAGGTGCTGCGGCACAACACGACTAATGCGATCGGTTCGATCCTGTCTGAGCGGGTCATGCCTCGTATGATCCAGCAGGCTCGACACTGTTCCGTTCCTGGGTCGCATTACGGCACTGTTCCGTTCGTGTTGATGTCCGTCGCTTGCAAGCCGCCAAAAATGAGCCGTTGCAGCTTCCGCGAGACTGCTATTTCGGAATTGTCTACCAAGAATCTGAGATGTTCGCTTGACGCTGGCCGGGATTGCAGTGCGGCGAGTACGTTGCGGAGACCTAGAACTGCGGAGTATCGAGTCGAGAGTATAGTGAGAATACTCACGCATTGGAGCATGCGCCTTTGTCGCTCTTCGTTTGGTGGCTGCGATGCAACAACTACACCAACGGCGAACACGGAATGTCCCTCAAGACCCCCAGGCGATCGTTGTTGGCTAATGAGGCGGCCTTCGAAGATATCTGCGTACCTGGCGAACTCTTCCTCAGCGTGCTCTATCACCATGTTCCGGCCTGCATCGTCGACAAATGTAGGACTCTTGAGTAGTTCGATGAGACCTCTAGTATAAAGCTGCTCTTGTGCGAGACCGGATGTGAACATTACTGCTGGCACCGTTTCCTTCCAATGACGCAGGTTGACGAAGTGGCATAGCAAGTCTTCTTCAGTTTGCTTCCGAATTGAGCGCAGGATCTGCGCATGTTGGACGAGGTGTCGAACAGCTGCATTGTCGGCATCCGTCGCCGCAACTCGCGGGGATGATGGTGGTGACACCATAATATCGCTGTCGTTGAGACAAAATGGTCGATCCAAAGTCGTGCTCAGGTAGGTGTCCAGAATGTACAGAGTCCTGAAAGCTCGGCTGCTCTGCCTTTTCGTATCGCCATCCGAGTCCGAGTTTGATGCACGAGATGTATGCATACCGGATGAGATGCAGCGTGTCATCGCGAGTCCAAGCAAATGCCACGATGAGCCGCCGTACGTCGTATAGAGAGAATAGATCGTGAGTAACGTGAGACACTGCACAATTGCTAGGTCTCCGGCGTAATCGAAAACCCGAGGCATGAGCTGCACGGCCTTCATCGCTAGCTCCAATGCTAGTACTTCCGTGAAGCTGCAATTCGGTGACAGCAGTAAACCAGTCGCGATGCCAATCGATACGATCACAGTTTTCTCTGGCGACTCATTCGTCATACTTTCAAGATGCCCACATTCCTCTGCTCTGGTGACAATGTCGAACAATTCTTCTAGCTCATTTCGCGCTATAAAAGGGAATGATATCGACGCTTTCTCAAGGAAAATTCGGAACGCCGCAGCGGTTTGGACACCACCCAGACCGCTACCATGAGGAAATATATGATTTCGAAAATCCCCCATGGGTCCAGAGAGCGATGCATTGGTCCCAATGGGCAGGCTCGGATTTGTACCACCCACACTCGTCGAGGCGAGAAGCAAGGTAAGAAACGAAAGTCCCTGGGTCGAGAATGGTTGCCGACCGGTAGGCTCCGCCATTGCACTCAGACTCAGATAATTGGCCTCATGCATGGCATCCTGCAAGTCATTTCCCGGCCTCCGGTTCTCTATCGCTGGATCGATGACGTCGCTATCTCGTCGGACGATAGCATCGTCGTCGACGAAATTGCTGTCTCGGCGAGGACCAGGAGACTCGTGACTACTCGATCCGTTGACGGGCGTGTCAACGGCTTCAACGAATCGTGCTTCCAGAATCCGTATTCTCGATTTGAGAGACTCAATGTATGAGATGGAGGATGGATCCGAGGCGTCGATAATGGAACCGAAGCGGCGCTGGATACATGGTGACGAGGCAGCGAGACATTGTTGGCATGTTGGTGTTTCGCGAGAACACTGCATCACACGTCAGATCTGCATCAAGTACATGAATGCGGAAGAACTGATCGGGGGCAGATCTGAAGTTTCGACTTGAAGAGGAAGGCATTAAATGGTGCTATGCGGGGTGAGGGGATTACGACCGCAATTGCAGCCACCTGCATGGAAATGTAGATACCGACCTTCTGTTTTCGTCTCCAACATCTCTCGCATGCCTGTGACTGCAAACTCGTCATGGCGACGGGCGGTATCTGAGTTGCAGGTTACGCAGGACGAAAGCTTCAATCGAGGTGGGTGGGGAACCGAGGCAGGGTTTTCGAGCTAATAGCGGGGGGAGGGGGGACAATTTGTTCAGCAAACGTTGCGACGAGAACATATATATTGATGATATCTGTAAATACCTAAAGAAGGCCACTGTAAGGTGGTGTCGGGCCTCTTCCGAAATGCCCCCTTCTACCAAAGTCACCCCCACTCAGCGAACAGGCTTCTGATCGTACCGAACGGCCTGATTCTTCTCCTCGTCATCATCATCCATCCCCTTTGATTCCGTATTGGGTGCTGCTCCACTTCCCAAGTCTTCTGATGTGGGATACGCGATCTTGCGTACCGTGTACCATGGCCTCTGGAATAGCTTGTCCATGCTTTCGAGCGACCTTCCTGCAGTCTCTGGAAGTGCGAAAAAGACATATACGAGCGAGGCGCAGCAGATGCATGCAAAGAATACAAAAGCGCCGAAGCGTTTGGTAGCTGCGAGAAGCGAAGGCATTGCACGCGAACATCCAAAGTAGAACGCCCAGTGAAATGCCATGAGAATCGAGACGCAGAGCGAACGAATGCGGATGGGAAATACCTCCGCAGATACCAGATAAGGAATAGAGAACCAGCCAATACTCCAAGCGATGGCGTGGAAGTAAATAGCAACAATAGCAGTTTTACTCGCGGCTGTTGCGCTGGAGCTCACCTCAATGTCCGTCACGCTCATACCAGTCGTGGCACCCAGGTATGCACCCACGAATGCCAGCGTCACGATTTGCATCGAGATACCCACCATGAGCGAGCGTCTTCGGCCGATGAAATCGATAACGAAGATGCTGAAAAGTAGTACCGAAACGAACTTCACAACGGCGTACAAGCCGGTGGCGAGGAAACGAGATTCCTCGCCTTGGATGCCCAAGTATCCGAAGATGGTCGGCGAATATTGCGTGATGGCGTTCGCTCCAGACCATTGACCGAACATGTGGCACAAGAACATGAGCATGAACCGTCTTCGGTACTCGGTAACTGTGAAGGTCTCTTTCAGCAGATCCCATGTCGTCGCGCCACTGACAGCTTCAATTTCCGCGTTCAGCTGCCCCTCCATTGCCATGAATTCTTCCCTTACGTATGGATGTTCAGCAGGTAACTTGCGAAACTGTACAAGCACCGCTAGAGCTTCGGTGGGCTTGTTCTGCGAGAGCAGGAACCGAGGTGATTCGGGTGTGAAGAAAATGCCCACACCCCACATTAGTGCGGGGATTAGTTGCAAAGCTGTGGGTAGTTGCCATTGTAGGTCGGAGCCGGCGTGGTATTTCGTTATGCCGTAGTTGAAGAAGAAGCCGAAGACTACGCCAAGTTGTTGACAGCAGGCATATTGCAGTGTCAACAGGCCGCGGATGGAGCGGGGTGCAATCTTTTCGTTGTTAGACATCTTCCTGCTCTCATCGATCACATACTACTTACTTCAGTGATATAAACAGAAGGTAGAACGGTTGTCGTTCCAATACCGATACCGCTAATGAATCGAGACGCGTACAGCCCAGCGAGATTTCCGCCACTGAATGTCTGTCCGAAGATACCACCAATGTAGACAAACGTGAAAAGCAACATGGTATTCTTACGTCCGAGCAATTGCCCAAGATTGATGCATGCGAGACATCCAAACACGGCGCCGGCCGTAGCTATCGCAACGACCCACCCTTTTGTGTTGGCATATTGAGCATCGGTCTCGTGGTCAATTCCGAAGCGCTGCCTGAAGACTTTCATCACAACAATTGATGCGATGTTTCCTGCATTAGTTTAGTAAACGGTATTAGTAGACTGGGGAGGGAAACTGTTACCTTCATCGAATCCCTTGGCCACACCAGAAAACGACCATACTCCAACGCAGAAGAAAAGCCACCAGTTGAAAATTTCCGATGGAGAAGCTTTTACCGCTTCGCGTGTTGCTTTGATGAGACTTGGTTTTGCGTCTGACTTTGCCATCTTGTCGAAAAATATGACTTTTCAGATATAGCCAAGTTGAGACAGCGTCTATAAGCTTATATGACACTGTAGTGCACCAAAGCTTGTAAGCTTCTGACGAATTGAGTCGTGCTGTTGCCGGCGCGGCGCCGACTGGACAGGACCTGCTGGTGGCGGCTGGGGTGAACCCCACTCGGAGCCCCAGTATGCTGGAGGAAGCTGGGTTTGCAGAGAATCCGGAGCGTCGGGCGACGCGGTTTCAAAGTGGGTTTGTGGGGTGCGCTACAGGTCCGAAGTGCCCGGCCGGGGCATGTCCGCAGCACGTGCAGGTATGCGCCAAACTGTTTGTTGAGTTGTTTTGAGCTTGGCGAGATTCCGCGGAAAACGGTCCGTACATTGATGAGCATGTTGCGCTCAAGTTGATATACAGCTGACCCAGACTCACGCATGCGCGAGTTGTAGAACATAAGTGGCGAAAGTTCCATAAGTAGCCGGCGCGAGTGGAAACAACACGGTACAAGGTCTGTATTGAGAAGATACTGAAGACCGAACTCTTGTGCGGGGCACTTGAAGGATGGAATATATTGAGATTAAGTCTGAAGAGTCATGTATTGGTCGCGTCAATCTACAATATCTTTAATATACGTAAAAGAAAACAAATAGCACCCAAGAACAACCCGAATTGAAACTCATGAGCTCACAACCCCGTTTTGCTGGCCATTGACCTTCAGCTCCTCTACGACCACACCAGCCTTCTGCTTCAGCGCCTCAATTACTCCCCCTGATGAACTATTGGTAGCGACATTAGTCTTCAACTCCGATTTTCCAGCCTCCTTCACTCTCGCGCTCAGCTGAGCCATTTCACCAGCTCTCTTCGTAGCACCACCGAGCAACAGTGGTCCATCCGTAGCAGCCATGACCCATCTTGCACCCATCGCGCAAAACTTCTCGACAAGATCTAATCTCGAGTGCAGTCCACCGACGCCGACCCACTTTCCGTGCTTGTTGCAAGCGGCAATGGTCTTCTCATAAACCTCTGTCAGACGCGGGTTCTCGTACTCTCCTGGGATCCCCATCTCAGCGCACATATCGTTTGTGCCAATCAGCAGGCTGTCTACACCCTCGACAGCTGCGAGTTCCTCAACGCACTCAACTGCTTCTAGGGTTTCCACCATGGGAATCACCAGCGTTTCGCGGTTGCACACCAGGCTCATTGCCTTGGCGGAGAGATGTCGGTATTGGAATTGCGGCATGTTATTGGTCGATGATCGGTGGCCCAAGGGTTGGAATTTGGCAGCCGCGACAACGTCTTTGGCATCTTGTACGGACCGAATGTGCGGTACTATCACGCCTAGTGCGCCGCCGTCAAGCACACGCGAAACAAAAAAAGGGTCTTTGGATGGGACGCGCACGATGGGAGATATGCCGGCGTATAGGGCAGCTATACATAGTTGGCCTGTGGCATGTCAGCTTCTGAGCAAATGGGAGGAACGATCTATGCAGAGGAGAGCGTACTGGTTGTGTCGAGGTCGAAGGTTGAGTGCTCCATATCAATTAGGATACCGTCAAATCCTGCGGTCTTCGCCATCATAGGGAGTTCGACGGTACGAATGAGCTTGACGGAGAGCGTGTATGCTATTTCGTCACGTTGCATCTTCTCACGAATTGAGTTTTGAAGAGTGAGTCCAGCCATATTTGTGGTTTGGCGGTGGTGTGGGCTTAGAAAGACCGGAAGGGTTTAGATTGACTCGAAAGTGTATGTGGTTGATGTAGTACCGGGGGTTTCAAATTAGAAACGGAGGAGGAAGTAGCTTGACACGTAGTAATATAGTAGGTTGGTTGTCATTTCGCTTTCGTCTTTCGGAAGTGAGCTAGCCCTCTGATTCCGTAGTTCCGACGCTATCACATGGCATTAGTCGGGGCATGACCGACATGGTCGCGCACATGCGGAGAGACACAAGCTCACGATTCATGTAGACACGACAGAACGGCCTCGGTGCGGGAGTCCGGCGCCTCTGAGTCTATGCTTGCACAGGACGGGCGACCACCGATGTCAGGCCAACGCGTCGGATGACCGCCGACCGCCTCAACCTGGCGCGGTACCAAGGCCATCTTGGCCACCCCTGTTAACCCCGCCCAGATTTTTCACAACAGTGCATCTGGGGTCTGGGGAAAGTCCCAGTTGCAATCACGTATTCCCGCACATTGGCACGGCGCAAAGTCGCTTGAACGTATCCTCCGTCGAAGAGATGAACATTGATGGCGCGCATTGGCAGCATTGGCAGGCTTTTACGCACCAAACGGTATGGCTGCATAGTCAAGTATAAAGAGCTGAAGGTTCTCGAGTAATCGTATTCTTAAGCGCTCGACCTCAGATCATTGAGACAGCCTCCTTTGCTTCACCACTTTCGACACTGACTTCTGCTGTCTAAGTCTCCTAATCATCTCTGCCCACATGGCTATCGACGAAAAAACACCGAGGCAAAGCGGCGAGATCGTAAAGGTCGAAGATGCGGAAGTCTCAGAGGCCGAGTTCTTCCTCCAACGATACCCGCTGCTGCGAGAGAAGTCAAAAGATGAGCTCGACAAGTTGAATAAGGCGGTGTTGAAGAAGCTGGATTGGAAATTTCTCCTTATCATCACGTTGATGTTGTTGATGAAGTAAAATTGCCCCTCATCTTCAGTCAAGAAGACATGAACTAACTCAAGTTAGCTACCTCGACCGCATAAATGTCTCCAACGCCCGACTCGCTGGCATGCAAAAGGACCTTCACATGACCGACGTGGAATGGTCTGCCGGTATCTCGCTGTTCTACGTCGGCTATATCATCTCACAAGTTCCCGCCAGCATCATCATGGCAAAGCAGAAACCGCGCATCTGGATGCCCTGCATTATGCTCGCATGGTCAGCTGTCACAATTTGCATGCCCGCCTCCACAAAACCCTGGCACTTCATGCTTTGTCGCTTCCTCGTTGGCTTCACCGAAGGTCCTTTCCTTCCCGTCGTTGCGCTCATGACATCCAGTTGGTACACGAAGCAGGAGAGTCCCTTGAGGATGGGTATCTGGCACGCGGGGAACATCATCTCAAACGTATTTTCTGGTCTTCTTTCCGCGGCTATTCTAACGAACATGGACAACATTGCTGGCCTACATGCCTGGCAATGGTTCCTTCTCCTCGAAGGCATTGTCTCCATAATGATCGCCATTCCAGGCTTCTGGCTTCTACCCAACTTCCCCAACAACACTGGCACATACTACTTCACACCGGAAGAACAAGAGATGGCGCAATATCGCCAGTTTGTCTCTGCTGGTGGTATAGCTGAGGACGACGAGGGAGGTTATCTCGGTGGCTTGTGGCAAGCCGTCAGAGACCCTTTTACGTGGATGTTCGCTGCTATGCATTTCTCCCTCATCATCGCGCAGTCTTTCAAAGACTTCTTCCCGTCTATCATGGAAACGCTTGGCTTCGGAAAGGTGGAAACGTACCTCGTTCAAGCCCCCCCGTATCTCATAGCCTACTTCGTCACGCTCGTCGTGTCCTGGTCTTCAGGCCGCACGCTCGAGCACGGCTGGCACATTATCGGCGCGATCACATCCACCCTCATCGGCGCTGTCATCATGATCAGCACGCTCAATACCGGTGCTCGGTACTTCTCTCTAGTCTTACTCTGCTCTGGTCCATTTGTCGGCCTCAACATCCAGCTATCCTGGGAAACTACAGTCGTGCCGCGACCGCGCACGAAGAGAGCAGCCCTTATTGCGATCGCAAATTGTGTTTCTAGTGTGAGCCATTGGTTCACGCCGTACTTCTTCCTCACCAACCAAGAGCCGAGGTACCAGTCTGGAGGTGGGTGTATTATTGTAGGGTGTGCGTTGGTGATTCTTTTTACTTTGGTGACGAAGTGGTGGAGCAAGAGGAAGAACAAAGTTCTAGTTGCAGAGGAAGAACGGACTGGGATCTTGAACAGCTGGAGGTTCGCTACTTAGAGAGGAATAAGCAAAAGAGAGATGGACGTTCGAAAAGAATCATACGAGGGTCGATGGCATAATGGGGTAAATACTAAGCTTAAGCAAACCATAAACAGACCATAAGCCATCTCGTGTGCTTTATGCATAATAACACAAAATGCTACAGCTCTTATCAGCAATGTTACATGCTCCGGATGATCGAGTCTCTGCTCAACTTACCGAAAATCGCCGACTGGGTTTACCCGAAATGTCAATTTCAAGTGTGCAACCTGTATCTAATGAAAAATACAGTCGTTCGCACCACTCGCCGGAAGAAACATGGCGACATCAAGATCGCCCTTACCCTTTGCAGCCAAAGCGTTGACCTACGGCCCGAAAAGCGTCGCCTTTCAGGTTTTTCGCACGACCCACACCTGGGCCTTGTACGCACTCTTTGTGAGCGCTTTCACGTTGAACCCATATTCAGCCTCCTTCCACCGTACCTTCTGCCCTTCGAAGGTTAACAGCCCACACTGCTCGCCCGGATCTTGGAACTCGAAGCCCATCTCTTCAACAATAGCAAGGATCTCGTCCAGGCTTAGCTGCACAAATGGGCCTGTTCCGTAAAGAAGTGGCCCAAAATTGATCCAGTAACCGCCCGGCTTGAGCAGCCGATGTATTGTGTCGAAGTACGATATGAGGTTCCTCGCGGTGTCGATAAAGAAGTGGGTTGTGATGACGTCATAGTTCGCGTCTTGGTCGGCAAAAGCAGTCGTGAAGTCGCCCTCGACGAGTAGTACGGATGGATGCGGCTCGATGTCTGGAGCAGTGACTTTTCGTTGGAGATCATGTGTCGTGGCATGGTGCGATAACGAGTCAATGAACGGGTAGAGGGATATTGAGTGCCGATCTGTGCGTGCTTCCGTGTAGCGATATGCCACGTTCATGTACATGGACCATTCGTTCACGGTTACCTCAAAGTCTGGAAGTTGTTAGTCGTACTCGAGGGAATCAGCGCACAAACTTACCCTGAAGACTCGCTATCTCATGTCCTAGTCTTCCCAGACCAGAACCGGGAAGTAGCACCTTGACCGCGCTTCCATCTTCCGCGCGTGCAAAGTCCAGCCCGGATAGCGCGCTTTTGATGCAGGGAAACGCTTCATTCCGCTCCTTGAAACCCTCTTCGGACCAGTCGCGGACATAGTGCTTTAAGGCTTGCACGACGCTGACCTTGTCAGCCACCCGGCCACTCTTCTCCGCTTCTTTGATGTGCGCATCCAACTCTTTTTGCTCAATGCCATAAAAGCTCATGGCATGGGCGACGATGTTCTTGCACAGCACCTCGTTGTGATAGATGAGCTCTTCCAAGTCGTCCAATTTCTTTCTGTAATTCACGACAGACTCCAGTCTCTACCCATGAATGCATTAGCATCGACATGATGGTGATGGATACAACCCCGCTCACATTCTTCTGCTTCTTTGAGACGCTTTTGTACATCTTCCTCCACCGATCGACCTCGGCCATGTTGCGTTCGCGATACTTGACGAAGCCGAACAATGCATCAAGCAGTCGGTACCGTGGATGGCTGGAGTTCCATTTCCCTTGGTTACGGCCCATCCGCTTCATCAAGTGGACCTTCTCCAAACGATGTTGGGGGGACGACTGCGGGCCGGCTGGAGGCATAGAGCCTACCTGAAGCGGGTCCTGGACTAAACGACTGCGTTAGCGAGCGGAGGAGATGTATGAATGTTTTCTAACGGACCCAGTGCATTGTTGATGTGCAGCGCGTGAACTGTTGATTGCTCGCTATTGGTTCCGGCATCATCGCCTGCGACGAGGAAGGAAACGAGCACGCACGTGTACGCGAGTACGAAGCTGAAATTCATCGTGTCCAGGCAGACAACACTGAATGTTGCTTACTATGCTCGACTTTGGAGGCCTCGCGAGACGTGAGGAGATTTTCGTGAGTACCACGATGTCCGCCAAGGCGCTGAATGGCTTGTCGATGAGTTGGCGATGCTTTTCCGCATCGACCCATAGCTACAGTAAAGAGTACACCACAGTGCCGTGGGAAAACGTCTCTAATGACCGTCGCAACCGAGACCATGGGCCTAGGATTAAACGAGAACCATGCACCATCGATGCCGACTGTAACACCCAAGAAATGAATTGGCGTACAGGGTTCGCGGTTACGGTCGGGAATTCAAGCATACATGTATTGCGGTCAGGGTAGCTCCGTACGGATAGGTTGTTGCGGTGTTTTTTGGAGACAATCATGGAATTGGAAAATCGGGCGTGGTCGACGTCACGGCCCCCAGAAGGAAAGCAAGCCCCGCACCTCACCGCGATGCCAATCTTCGACCTCTACACATCAACATCTCACAATCGCAACATGCAGCTTCTTTAGGCTCCGAGGCTCACCTGCATAATTGTATCCAGATAATTGGGACGAGACGCAATATCCTGAAAGCAGGGATTCGCAATGACCTCCTGCCCCTGCATTAGCCTTCGGAAGGGGCCATCATCGCTTCCTCGCCCTTCTCACTCTGCTGCCTTGAAGATGATTGGCTGATTGACTAAGCTCAGAATCAAGCTCTCGTGGCTTCCACCTGACCGGGACCGGTTCTTCCCGCCTGCAGCCTGCAGCCTGCACTGTTGACGCAGGTCTATCGACTTCACGTCAGCGGGTTCAGCAAGTCCACCGATGCCATATTGTATGTCCGCTTCGGTCATGAAGACGAAGGCAGAACCATCCCGCCCGTAGGCAACGGCACCAAAATCTCACGAGTTCATCTACGCAGGCTCGCCAAATGCTCCAAAGGAGAGTGCACAGATCCGCATCCCCGCAAATATTCATTTCCCGTTCACTAAGCACAAGGCTACAACGCGCTAAGATCGGAACCCCTGCAGGCCCGTGCATCGGACGATACCGCACGATACTACCACGTTCAAATTAAATCTGGTATGAGCAGAGTATAAAGATCACTGGCCCGATGTGTCTCTCAAGATCCATCAAGCAGCAACTGTTCGCTTCTTCCCTCCCCTCATCAGCCTTTCGTTGAACCTTCCCACATTACCCTAACTGATACCGCAATCATGGTCGCTTTCACCCTCACCACGAGTTTAGCTCTCCTCGCTTCTATCGTTTCCGCCATCGCTGTCCCTACCCAAGGCAATGCTCTGGTCACTCGTCAAGGAACCCTTCCCCCTGACTGCACCAACTACTGCAGCGTTCCTGCTGGCTGCGTCTGCATTCGCAGGCCAACCAACTGTAAGTCTGGCAAACCCACGCGAATCAACATCGCAAGAAGCTAACATATATAGGTGAGGCAACCTACATTGTCGACTCTGGCGAGAACTGCGGAACCGTAGTCTCGCGATTCAACAACTTCACTGCCACCGACTTGCTGGCCTGGAACCCTGAGATTGGAAAGTCGTGCTTTGGTCTCCGCGCCTACGTGCCCGTCTGCATCGGTGTGTCTGGATACGTCTACCCCGGACCTGTCCTCGCCGGTGACACCCGCACACCCGAGCAGAACCCCGTCCCCGTCATGCCTGGAATCGTTCCCAACTGCACCAAGTTCGAGTACGTAGATAACGCTGGTTCTCCGAGGCTTGCGGATCTTCTGAAGGAGAACGGCATCTCGAAAGTGCAGTGGAATAGCTGGAACTTCCCCTCGCAGGACCCGAATGAAGACTGGGCGGAATGGGCCCAGTTTTTTAATTGTGTCAAGGCTTAGGATGGCGGAGGGGTGCGGGCTTGCTTACCATGAGGGATATGGCGCGGTCATCATTTGTTAAAGACGGAGACCACTACGACGTTCCTTAAAATTGAATATTATCTACTTTTTCAGTCTACTTTAGGTCAGAGCGTCCAATAAACAGCCACAATGTTGTTATGTTATCCCTACCCAAGATATGACGGCTTGATTTTAAGCATACGATAGATGTCCTTTTGACTCCAGCCGATGACGACTCGAAGCTGTGCCTAATGAAATAGAAGCGGAAACAACGCACTATGAATTCCTGCAATTGTACCCGGCTTCGGCACGCAACATCGACACCCCGCAACGGGGAGAATCGACAGTGTCGACTAGCCATTTGAAGCTGAGTGTACTCCGCACTGCCACTCCTACCTTCGAAAGTTAGATTTCTCCAAGAACAATGTATCAAGAAACATGTAGATTTGTAGCCGGATTGACGATCGCAGCGAATGCTACGGAAGAGAAAATGGCAGCGTAAACCCGAACTATAAAATAGAGCCTTCTACCATGCGTAATGTGGCAGCTCACACCCCTCTTCTCATTCCAACTTACCGCTATCTGGACTGCCAGCTGCCATGAAGTCATACCCCTTTCGTATTCTCAATCCTTGTTTTCTCCTCCTCAACATGCCCCCATCATCTACCAGCCGAGGTTAGCGCCCCCGCATGCTTTGTCCGTTGAACGGTACCGGCACCTCCAAGCAAAACTGCCATCACTGGTGTCCGCGTCTGCCCTTACTTTCTTCTCTCTGCGCAGTCGCTCGTTCGCTGCAATTTCGTGTCGTTCTCTAGCTCTATGCGCTGCCTCTAGTGAACGTTTTTCTCTTAATGTTTCTTTCCGTTTCCTAGCTTCTTCGCATGCTTTTCTCTCTCTAGCAAGTCGCTCTTCTACTAACCTTCTTTGCGCCTCTTTTCCCCCGCTGCTTTCCGCTCGCGCTCTGGCTTTTCTCTTTCAAGGCGTTTCTCCTCCTCCTTTTTATGTAATGTTTTCAACTCAGCTGCCCTTCCTTCGGTGGCGTGCCATATCCGACTCGCCTGAGCTCTTCATTCTGCAGGTGCATATTTCGCATCGTGTGATACTGGGACCTATTCTGGATGCAAGTGCATGTAAAACGCGTCGTATTTTGAGCGTTTAGTTGCATCTCGAAGGAACTCAGACACTTCTCTGATCTAGTGCATATAAGCTATCGTTCTTATTGGCAATGTTTAACATCAGTCTGGAATACGTATACTTACCATATGCAACTCATAAGCATCAACGCAGTGTCCTAGGCCTTGTTTATCTGGATTTCATTTCTTAGCAAGAGAGTGATGTGCACTTTTTATTTGTCCGAGTGTTGCATCTTGTTGCAGCCCAAAATTTGCGTAATAGTCGGGCGTTTTGGGGGTCTTTGGTTCAGCCATAGGCCTTCCCGCTTTGAAGCAAAAGCATCAAGTCATCAACGGTCGCGAGATCCGCAACATCCTCTTCGCGGCGGTTAACCGCGCGATAGCCGAACGTAGGAGGCTAGAGGTCGATGACATTCACGTCTTTGGAATCGCGCATTGACTTTGAAAGATTCCCTCGCACCGCATTCTTCTTACGTCAATGACCGTCGGCTTGCGTCTGATTAAGGCCACTGATGAAGATATTACCTGGTGCTTATCCAGTATCTTCATTCTTGGCCTGCTTGGTCGAGATACTTGTGGATACTTGTATGTCTCTAGTACGGGCTCCAATTTTTGAGAACTAGGATCAGTTTGCATTCTAGTCTAGAACTTTTCTATAGATAACTCTATCACCGACTAATATTTCTGGTAAATGATCACAAATGCAATACCTGTGGTTCTGGTTCATCATGGATATTGACACGACCTTGAAGGTCATACACACTCACGTGACACTGTAGGAACCTCACCATTGTTGAAAATGCTCGGGAAGGACTGAACATACTTGAGAAATATCTACGCGTAAATCTAGAACCAGAAAGGAGACCAAAACAAGCAGCTAGCTAAGAAGAACGGAACCCAAACTATGATACACAATGCGCAAACGCCGAACCAACAGCAGTCGATCTCCCCACTTCTAGCCCATCCGAGCATACTAGATCAAGCGCGGAATTGCATAGCCCGCTTGTCCTTGGCGAGCATAGCGGTTGGTTCGGGTACAGGAGCGCCGGCCGTAACGCTTTCAGCCGGGATCATTTGCACACCGGCTGGCACCTCACTGAGAGGCATGATCTTGCAGCCACTTTGTCCGCCCGCATAGTTGATGGACCTGTATGTTCCAGCGTCATTGTACGAAAAAGTCTTCCCGTTATCCAACTTTACAGTCATCGTGCCTTTGTAATCGCTGTCGAAGGTTCCCATGGTAGCAGTAGCTTTGCAATGGGCCGCACGTTGAGGTGCTATACCCTGAGCTGATATAACGTCAGCGCGATTCGAATAGGAGAATGCCCGGTAACGCCACTGAGAGTTTAGGGTTATGATGACTTACCAACAACGCCATGAGTCCAAGGGAACTTGAAAGTATCCGTCTCGGTCTTGCCTTCAGCTTTCATGTGTGTGAAATCGTATCTCAATTCGGCGCTCCATTCGGTCGTTACCTTAGCCACCTCAGGAAGTCCGACCTCAGTGCTGACTTTGAAACCGATAGTTGTGCCAATACTATGAGACATTGTAGTAGTGACAGACCTAGAGGTCGCCCTTTCAATCGAGGGCGTCATAGTGAACGTTTGGTTTTCTCCCCCAATGGGACTTTCGTTTGTAATGTAGAGATCGACCATAACGGCAGGAATTAGTCCTCGGTCTTCTGGCTTCTTGTTCTTGTCGTTGTATTTATTCAGGGCATCTTCGAAGTCGATTGAGGTCAATGAAGCGTCGACAATCTTCGACTCGAGGTAATGGAACTGGATGGTGCTTATCCATTCGCCAGACACGCCCTGTAGAAGAAGTCGTTAGAAGGAGCTCTAGTTCTATCTCATCATAGGCGACGCCGCTCTTTAACTTACCGTAGTCGCAAGGATCAATCCCGCACCAGTGGAGATAGGGATCTCATCGCCAACCTTCTTGGCTTTTACCTCTACCGGGTCTTTGCCTTCGATCTCGACGCGAATCCTCCCGAGCGCGTCGATTGGATCACCATCATCCGGTTTGTTGTTCCAAAGTCGGATATCTGCAATGTTGGTTAGTGACTGGCCGCTGGTCTCTTCGCTATTCTGGATACACTTACTAACTTTGGTGCTAGGGTCCCACTCCGCCGTAGCATCAGGTTTGTTGGGATCTACGGCATGACCATAGATTATTCCATAGTCATGTGAGCCCCATCTCAAGGCCAAGGCATGAATCTGCCAGTCGGCTCTCCAGATTTTGATACCTAGTGAGAAAAGGAACATTAGCTTATCCGTACGCCTTGTAGCAGGAGATTTGCCATGTACCAGTCAAAATGTCCCCGGAAGTGTATCCTGCCTCGCACCAGTGCTGCTCAATAGGCGTAGAGAGCCATGGCGCCCCAGCAGCGGAAGGAGGAAGCCATGGCCCTGCGAGATCGCAAAGTTCGCGTTTAGTATCCACCGCATGAGTGATGCCGACTAGGGAAAGCAGTGCAGTGGCAACCACAGGGAAGAACATAATGGGCTTTCCGGCACTGAAATGAGTGACTCAAAAGTGAAAAAAGAAGTGAAAGCTTGTTGAAGGATAGATGAGTGAGTGTGGTGAAAAGACTGAATGCTTTGAGATATTCCTCAGAGAGGGCGCTGGTGTGCTGTCTTTATACAACGTTGAAGCGTGTGAGTTGAGATCCCACCTTCAATTCCTCAAATTTCCTGGAGAGCATCGGTACGCAAAGCGCCTTGACGGTAATCTTGAAGAAAACACTCTGAAACTCCGCAGGATCGATTAGATGAGGTGGATTTCGATTTGTGTCGTCCAACCCATCTTCCATAATAGGAAGTGCACGTGGAAATGTGCCCGCAACAGCGCTTAACATGGCCCCCTCTTCGAAATGTCGCTTTAGCTCTGCTGCAGGGTGATCAGATTAGGCATACGCTTGCCTGCATTCGGTCAGTGGTCTGTCTCAGGTCCGGCTTACATTTGTTTGCATTAAATCACTGTCAGGTCCGGCTTACGCCTATTCGCAGTCGGACATTTATTAGGGAACGCAATTTCAAAGCCCAACTTCTAGTTTTCGACCTAAGTGTAGCTTGCCGTCGCATCGAATTCCGCTCTCCTCCGTGAAAATTCTCAAAGAGACTGTGGCGCAATCACCGGAAGACGTATCTTACAGGCTGGCGCACGGCTTTCGGTCCTGGACGAACTGCGTGTCTTACTAGCTTTGAGCGCTGCGCCTTCCAATATTTGTAAACGAAGTTGTGGCGAGCTGTACCGCTCTTGTGGAACACTTTGTATGCACCTGCGACAGAATAATACCTAAGCTTGTTACTAAGCGGCCGGAATTTTCTATCGTTACTTCAACTGGCAAGCATGTGTGAACGTCAATTGCACAAGTACAAATGTATCAACTGCACAGCGACGCTGAAGCACATTATTGAGAGTGGCACTGTCGTTTAGTGTAAAGATGTTAGCACTCCAGTTCGTAAAGGTTTGGGGAAAACAAATCGTTTGGAACAAGTAACTGCCGTGGCGGAATTTGCCCGAAGTGTTGACAAGGCGAGCTACTAGTGTCATACAGAGGTGGACGACTTTCGTCAGCGTTGAGCAAGCTCCTTGGGGGTGCATCCCGAACGAAGACAACGGAGCATGACACTTTCTAGAACCGGAACTTCTCCAACATCTTCAAGTCATCCATTATTCTAGCGGCATCTTCAAATTTCCAATCCAACAAGCTCAAATAACGTTTCTACCTAGAAGGCCTTGCAAAGGCGGAGACTCATCTTCCTCGAATCTCCTGCATATCTCGTCTTCATCTTTGGTATCGACCAGTGACAATTTCGTATAAATATGTTCCCAATGCGAATATATCAGTCTTCCGATCCTGGTGGCTGCGATCTGGACCTGGCATTGATGACAGGATTGTTTTACTTGCCCCGCCATCAAGATCAACGGTTCCATCAGGATGTAAGAGCCTGATCTAGAAATCGCAAAACCTGACCCACATAGTCGAGTCAAGAAGAAGGTTGCCGACGCTTACATCACCCTGGATAATTTTCTGTGTATGCATATAAGCGAGGCCTTATGCAGCCTGTTGTGTCCATCTCAACCTCTGCTTTACTGAGATGTAAGCGTGGGTTCAAGGATAGCGCTCAATAGATCCATATGGCAGGTACTCCAGCAAAGGCCATTCTCGTGCTTTCTCTTGTGCTGGATTATCCTAGGATGACTGCCGGATATTCCAAGAATCTGCTCTTCGGCTTGAAGACCTTTTACGGCTGCTTCTTTGACACTGTGTCGAGACTTCTGAACTTGAGGCGAGTATATGGTCCTTTCTTGCTGTGGGACGAGGGGAGGCTTCAGGACCGTGGTGTCGTTCGAAAGAGCAATGAAGTGGTTTGCGCTGGCGGCAATAACGGAGCGGGGTCACCGTGGGTACCAAGGTTGGAAGTCGTAGTCGTCTACATAGAATAGCACATTCGCGCTAAGAATGGCGGCAGATAACGGAGCGACCCGGACAAGGCGTAAATGCGGTCTACCACAAAGAGGTGATGAGGAGTCGCAGGCGAAACGCGTTGTTGCAGGTGCTCGTCGGTGGCTGTCTCGGCTACGCGGGCAACGAATAGGAGCAATAAAATTCACGTATGCTGCCTCGTAACTTAGCAGAGGAACATATTTACGTTCAGATATCAGATGAAGTCAAGTGTCTCGCCGAATAGGCCGCCACTGAGCACGTTCGCGTATGGCTAGGTGTCTCCTTGTCATTCTAATGCGCGTAGGGCTTAGCCCAAGGCTCCGAGGAAGAGCAACCAGCCGCCACAGGCGGCCTTCAGTCACAAACGCGGCACCGGGACCTGGAGAAGCGAAGGCAACTAGGAAGGCTTTCAGTGCGACTTGCCTTAGCGAGGGCGCGTTTTCCCTTAAACTGGCGTGACTGGCTGGCCTAGGAGTACATGATGATTTGGCGCAAATCTACCTTCGTGGCCAAATTCGACATGTGACGGCGCTTGCGCGCCCATGCGAAATACGTGCAAGGTAAGTACAAGGTACGTGCAAGGTACGTGTAAGCTACTCCAAAACAGTGGGAACCAACCATGTGGGATGACATGTGCATTCGCGGGACGTGGACTAACACGCCAACACGGCTACCAAATCTTGTGTGCATAGGTCATCTGAAAGCTGTTGGCGTATACATACGAGCGGAACCACATGTCGATCGCGTGTTAGCCATGATTCCCATCCGCACTGTTCAGAATTTCGCTTCATGCGGGGCGCAATGAGCAGAGCGCGTAAGCGTGCTCATCCACTAGCGACGCAGAGGTCTGGTGTGGCATGGGCGACCCGCCCATTGGTCTGTAGTCAGGCAGGTGGGGACAGCAGGAACAACGGCAGATCAGGAAGCTACTACAGCAACCACCTAATAAATTATCCCTGGCGCGCGCCTATTTGTGCTTTCAGTAAAAGCTGACTGACTTTGTTGCTAGATGCTCTTCGCATCTACCCGCAAAGCTCCTGAAGGCACATGTTCATCTTCCCTCTCACACCCTGGAAGGAATCGCGGCACCATGGCTACGAATAAGAAACGTCTCTATGTTGCTTTATACCCTAGCGGAGTGGTGGGTAATGAGGAAAGAAGGTTACAAATAACGTTCCTACGTGTTAGACACCATCTAACATATTCAGATTTCATTGGGCTTTCCTGGTCGGACCAAAAGCAGAGAAAGGCGTCGATGTTACCGGTGTTCGATACCACGTGAAGAACAGTCCTGTCAGCGGATGGGTGTACGAGGAGAAGACCGTCAGCGATATCCGAGCGACAAACACTCTGCTTGCGCGTATCGTCATTGCAAAGGTGGAGGATGAACAGCGTCTGGTCAGTCTTCTTCGAGATCTTCCAATAGTCAACGGTGACACAAACTGGAGATGTCGTAGCTGGGTTGGGTCTGCGCTAGCGGAAATAGCGAAGGATGGGAAATGTGTGGGCACTTCACGGCTGGATTGGGGAGAGATTGAGGCGTTTGCAAGGCAGTACGTCGCCTACAAAACTGCCATAGGAAGATATACGAAGGCCGACGACATGGTGAAACCAAAGCCAACCTACGACTTACTCCAGGAGAAGGAGACTGTGCCTTGAGACGATATCAGTCAAGATTAACTCTGTATAATCATATGGTATATCCATTGGCTCACCACTCGCCCCACCATTTGCTGCGTGTTCTTTCCATCTCCAATTCTTTGTGATAGGGTTCGAGTAGCGAAATAAGAATATCTTGCCATTCGCTTCTTGTAATGTTTCCAAGCCACGCAGATGTATATTCCCAATACGGCGGATACCAACCCCCGAATTCCCAATCAATGATTCCGACTATCTCTTCCCCACGGATCAAGATGTTGGACGGGTTCAAATCGCAATGTGAGAAAACTGGGGTAGGCCATTGGCCATCCTGTAGAGCAACCATAGCTTTGATGTCGTCGGCTTCTTGTTTGGCGACGTGGTCGCTCAGCTGTGTTGCTTTGACATCACCTCTCAGCCAGCGGTGGAATTCTTGTGCAGTTTTGAAGGGCCCAAAACGTGGGCTACCGTGGGGTAGGCGAGAATCGTACAAAGAGCCTCCAGCACAGCTCTCCACCCCCGTGTTAGGCGGCGGCTTTAAAGACCGGAGCTCTTGAATCATTCCCTGTAATTGCGAGAGAATTTTTCCAAGAGACTCCTCAGACAGGCTTTTCCAGGCACTCGCTAAGTCCTCGCCTCGAATCCGCTCCATGATTATGTATGCCCTGTTCTTGTGGAGAAAGGAAGAATGGACCTTGGGAACTGGAATCGACGTGTGTTGAGCGACATAAATCATCGTAGCAGCTTCCGTAAGATGTACCGAATATCCCGTCTTGAGAATCCTATGCCTGGAAATTGGCACGCAGGGCCCCTTTTGTTTGAAAAACTTCGCTGTCGTATGGAGTGCTATCCGACTTAAGAGTCGACAAACATGCGTGTTGTTGATCGCCAAGGCTTCGCTCCCTTCGTGCTGGGCTTCATAATTGTTTGCAGGATTAGAGTACGGCGTTGCCATCATGTAGCGGTATGAATGGAGGCGTAGGAAGAGAACAATGCAGCTTCTCGTTGGTCGTCGACGGCGTCGACGGCGGGCTCCCAATGCGACGTCCAGGGGCTTCCCTTAGGGCGCTGAACGCTACGTTACTTCAATATTAGCTATTGTGGCGATGATGGGTAGGTTCGTTGACGACAACGATCCTAGCGCGATTCGGAGTGACAGTAATGCTGTAGGCGGGACGCTGTTCACGCAGGGGGATGTGATGTGCCCATACATACCATAGGGCAGCTGGGAGTTCAGGTGGCGCGGTGATGACTAATATGTCGCTTTGTGCATAGTTCACGTTATCTATCTTGATCCTCACGATCGTGCTCCTCATAAACCTCCCACCCAGCATATCACAGCTAAGTTTATCCAATCCCAACGCATGTTGGTTGCCGCTCGACCTCTCATCTTTCTGCGTGATCTTCAATGCGCCCTGACGCTTCCAGCGCAGCCCAACGAGTCGCTCCCCACCCACCCGCCGCAAGCCCTGCGCTTCCCTTTCGCTCACGCCGCAGCTCACACTGCTACCCCTACGCGCCGCTTCGCTGTGCAACCCCTTTCCCAGCGCGATCGCCAACGCGTCCTGGAGCTTCCGCGCAGGCCAATAAAACGCGCCCTGCCCGCCGCCAAGACGCAACTGCCGCATACCTCGAAACGGTCCCTTTGCCGCACAAGGTGCTGTACGCTGTCATTGCACCCAGCGCGCCCGCTGCGTAGACAACGCAGTCGACACGAACGTAGAGTTCGCTACTATTGCGTCCCCTCCTGGGTTAGGCAGCAAAAGATTGAATGCAGGCACAAACTGTAAAGGATTCCCTTTACAATTTCTCAAATTGTAAGCCAGCAAGACATCTAGCTCTTCAGGTCATTCGAGTTAACAGTCTTAGTGCTTTGCGACTTCGGCCCCTCTCTTTCCAACCAAGCTCTCTTCCATTGAAATTCGAGCCCTCCTACGCCAGCGCCCATGTCGAGATACGAGACGACTAGATCTGCACGACCTCCGATTGTTGCAATGGTCGTCAAGCGCAAACATGGCAAGGACCAAATCAATCAATCCTTGAAGCAAGTTGACTCGAATTCTTGGCTTGTTGGCAGCCTCGTGCTGTGCCGATCGCCAAAATCTATCAGAGAACGCTACACGGAACGATTACAGCAATAATTCAAGCTACAAATTGACAGTAGCACCTACTCCCCACTATCCAACGGCTTTAACACTAAACAGCCCATTTATCATATCATCTTGATGATCCACGCCGGAGGCATCCCCTTGAAGATGTTCCACAAACCTGGGAAATGCTTGAACCAAGCAAGACCTGTCCCACCTCTCTGAAAGTTGTAGTGGCCGCTCTGCAGAATCGGACTGTCGAGCAGACGCGTACCCTCGGGAAATGCGATATCGGTCACGATGTCGGTGGTCATGTACCACAGCAGTTGCCGCAGGTCCACGACCGACTCGGTTTACCAAATTCTCTCCAGTCGGGGGGAAACATTTTCGACCTTTGAGAGGATGATTTCGCGATAGATTGTCGTCATGCGCGATCCGGAGAGAAAGAGCGCCAGGGCACTGCGTCACAGCTGATGCAGCGGGTGCGGGATGGTGCTTACCAGGGCCTTGGGCACGCCTAAATGCTGCTGATGTGGAGCATACTTGTCAAGCTCGCTGCTGATGGACGAGAAGACCTCGAGGACAAAGCTGCTGTCGTTGATATGTGGACTTCGTTGGGGCCGTTGTGGGTGATTGGGCCTTCGCGAGCGCCTCTAGCTGGTGGAGTGCCTAATCGGTAGATGACTAGATACCTACCGTACCGCCCATACAGTCTCTTCAGCGGCCACGGGAGCTGGCCTTTTCGGACAAGGTCGTAGTAGATTTCAGAAAGAGTCGAGACGGCTGCGAGCTTGGGGCCGGGGACGCCTGCTAGTGGGTGGAGGACCAAGCGATAGCCGGCAACGGCAAGGCTCACGACGAATATGGTGGAGAGCACAGCGGCCGGTACAGTGGAAAGAATCATGGTGCCAGCTGCCGTGCCCAGTCGGGTCCTGGACTATAGTTCACGATGCAGCAGCTCGCAGACAAAATACGCTACTCTGGGGGCTGTAGAGGCACAAAACCATCATCGCCACCGCCATCCCCTGGATCACTGACCACTTCCATGCCCTCGGCGACATTGGCTGGTATGCCGCCGCCTACCTCTTCACCTCGAGCGCCTTCCAGCTGCTGTTCGGCAAGCTGTTCACCATTTTCTCCACCAGGGTCGTGTACCTGGTCGCCGTCGCCATCTTCGAGCTGGGGAGTTTTGTATGCGCGACTGCACCCAACTCGGGCGCCTTCATCGCCGGCCGCGCCATTGCAGGCGTGGGCGCCGCGGGCTTGTATTCGGGCGCCATCATCATTCTGGCTGGCTCGTCCCCGCTGGAGACAAGGCCGCGCTACATTCGCATGCTGGGAGCTGCCGTGGGAGTGGCCTCTATTGTCGGCCCAATTCTGGGCGGCGCGTTCGTGTAAGCATCGTTTATTCACACTTGTATACCGGTAGTCCGCAGAGCTGACTCGTGCAGTGACAAAGTTTCCTGGCGATGGTGCTTCTACATCAACCTCCCGCTGGGCGCCGTCACCTTCGTCATTGTCGGCCTCTTCGTCCACATCCCGCAGGACCCCAAATACAAGGCCACCTAGCTACAGCTCGTCGACCAGCTCGACATCCCTAGCTTCTTGACGTTAGTGCCCGCAATCGTGTGCCTGCTGCTGGCGCTGCAATGGGGGGACACCATGTAAGCCTGGGGTAACGCGCGCATCATAGTGCTCATTATCCTCTTCGGGCTACTATCCCTCGTCTTTGTCGCGGTACAGGCACATACGCCAAGAACATGCACCATCCCGTGGTCCCTGTTCATGTCGCGCAGCATCGGCTTCACGACGTGGTTCGCCCTGTGCACCTTCTCGACCTTCGTCGTCATGGTGTACTATCTGGCAATCTGGTTCCAGGGCGCCCAAGGAGTGGATGCTGTCGAATCTGGCGTGCGCACGACTCCGTTCATCTTGGGCTTCATTATTTTCGCCGTCCTATCCGGCATCGTCACCCCAAAAATGGGTTACTATACTCCTATGATGATCGTGTCCTCAATCCTCCTCCCCATCTCCATGGGTCTCCTTAGCACCCTCAAGATGAACGCGCCATCATCGGAGTGGATCGGGTACCAAGCCTTGCTGGGTTTCGGTGTCGGCATAGGAATACAGTGCCCACTCGTCGTGATCCAGACGGTTCTCTCCGAGGACCACATTCCCGTAGGCACGGCGCTGATCACGCTCGTGCAAACACTATTTGGCGCCGTGGGGGATTTGAATAGATTCTTGCATGTGTCAGATATTTCGGCTTATGCTATTTGAAATGGACCTCTTCTCGGGTGCCAACAAGTGCTGCAGGCTACCATGGGCTGTGCTCAGTAGCCAGCACGCGCATTCCGGGCCGGCCTCATGGACACTTACATTGCTGTATAGCAGGTGTCACGAAGAGGACGAAAAGCAATCTTCTCGATCTCGTCATCTTGAGCACCATAACACAAACCGAAATGTATGGTCTACTTCCCTATTCGCTTCTCCGCAACCGAGACGCGCGGAAATGGAACCGCGCTCTCTCGCCATCGTTAAGGCCTGCTACCGCCGTCTCCACGGCCTCCAGACCTGTGGTCTTCAGCACGGTCCCAGGGCCCGAAGACGCTGGCCCACACGCTCGCGGTCCGCCTTCGCTACTACGGGTGGCGGATGGCGGTTACGGTTACGGGACGGGCCAAAATCCAAAAGTCGGCTGGGGACTAAAGTCGCAAGCGAAGCAACCAAGAGGCACTCATTGCGGAGCGAGGAACGAAAGTAGCATATACAATCGGGTCTACTAGCAATCCAAATGGATGTAGCCTACCTAACCGAAATCAAGCTTGGTATATAAAAACCAGATGGAATCCGCGGACAGTATGGAGCGTTGGCCGGAGACACTGCCGCCAAGCGCCGGCACTAGTACGCTAATGCGCTAGTGCTCAGTATTACATGTCATGTTCATCTTGTACGACCTGAGAAAAGGCTTGTGTCGGAGGCTTGTGTCGGACACGACCCCCCATACCCGCCACCCGTAAACTGTCCCGCAGCCTACAATCCCTGCAGCTGCCCTGCAGCTGTAGAATGGCTCCCGTGGCAGCAAATATCCCGAACGCCACCGACGCCCCCAGGATCTTGCCCATGGAGCTGCAGTCGCCGCCCGCAAAGCAGCCCGCCTCCGTCGTCTTGTTGAACGGCCGGCTCACTTTCAATTCGCCCCTAAGCGGCGACGTCTTTTTAAAATTCAACTTGTTGGCGAAGCCGAGGTCCATCTCGTTGCGAGGCCCGTGGACGAGGAAGCCGTGCGTGGCTTTGTCGCCGCCATCGAACTCGATGGTGACCTGGGAGGCCGTAAGTTCCTTGTGGAGACGCGCAATGGGACGGTTGTCGTACGACACGCGTTCTTCAAGGCCGGCTGTCAGGGCTTGGAGTTTGGCAGCGACGTCGGAAGCGCCAATGGTGTAGACGACGACGTTCTTGGAGAGCTGCAGCGCGCTGCGGATGAGGCCGTTGGTCATGGACGGCACCTGTGCCATCAGCTCGATGGCCAAAACCCCGACCGACTCCTGTCCGCGGTCCTCGTAGCCGTGGGCAGAAAAGGCAGTGGAATCTAGACAAACGGCAGTCTCGCACGCCGCTAGGCGAGCTCCTGGGGCACCTTACGTCCTCTTGACCTAGCACTCATCGTAGCCTGGAATGTTGGGCAGCACGTCCTTGACGCCCACAGCCAGGATTAGCTTCTTGCCTGCCCACTTCTCGCCCGTCGTATCCTCAGACACACAAATACATACCAACAACACACACACGGTCCAACGTTACTTGTCAGCCTTTGCTTTGTTTGCTGTGCTGCACACGCCGTGAAGCCATGGCCCTCTCTGGGCTGGAGCTCTCGCAGCCTTCTGGGCATCTGCGCCACGTTGCAATCGTCCATTGCCATCGCACCCTCACCTACAAAGAGTTCCACCGCCAAATCTCAGATATCACGAAACGTCTTTGGGCCATGGGCATCCGTGCAGGCGATTGAGTCGTGGTGCTCACCACGGTGCCTAGAGATAGCTGTTGTTCGTCGACGTGCTAAAAGCAGGTGCTTGCTATATTCATCTCGACATCGAAAGTTTGACGGCAGAGCGGGTCAGACAGACTACCAGGTGTGTGAATCCGGCCTTTGTAGTTATCAGCACACGCCATGTCGAAGCTGGACATTGCGTCTCTGACTTTAATCACCTCTTGGGTTCTAGGAACAAGGTCGCACATGACGTCCTTGTGGTGATTCGTACAAGGCCTGAGGATCCAGCCTACATTATCTTCCCTTCAGGGACTATATCCACGCCAAAGGGTATCGTGATTTCTCGTCGAGCGCTTGCACACGATGTGCGACAAGGTCAACCGGACACGCCCTTCAATATGAGTGTTATAGGGTGTGGGAGCATCGTCGGACTTAGAAACCCGTAGTTTTTGAACAGCGTGCTATCGTTACATTCGGTTTTAACCTTCTCTTCGCGATGCAACCCCCGATCTGCGGCTAGGTGTCCGGTTAGACATAGGTACGTAAGTTCTAGACTTAGTGAATTTTTTGATATATATTAACGGAATGCAGCGCACGTACGTTAACATGCGTATACATTGATTGCGCGTATTTATCCGCGCAGAGACTGCAGTTAGTCCTAGTCGTTTCTAGCCGACGGAGCCTCACAAGCTGCTCAAATTGGGCCCATCGCGGAATACGGGCAAGCAGCAATCTCTAGAGTAGCGCTTCTAATTTCGGTTGAGTTCTGTTCTGAACTATTTGAAGTTACATTTTACTTTTGGGGGCTAAGGAACTAGACGTGTGCAACATCGACGTTCCTTCCTAGAAATAGAGACCTTCGTATACCACATACTTTGCGCATGTCTAGACTATTGAATTCTGTTAGATTAGATACCTCTACATGAGACTACTGTCACTACTGCAGTCGGACATCATACGCAGCTTCTTTAAGACTGAGGTATAAGTATTGTGCCAACGACGGATTCATCTTAACAGACATCTAAAATTCTATGATGTACCTTCCTTATACCATCATACTTTTGCTCGGAGCAGCCTTCTCCGAAGCTCAGCAACGTTCCTGCACCCCCGCTCAATCCAACACCACTACAACCCCAGCAGATGATGTCCCCGCTATCCTTGCTGCTTTCAAAGAATGTGGAGAGGGTGGCACGATACTCTTTCCGTCCTTCCAAACCTACTATATCGGATCCCCCCTCGACTTGGCCGTCTGCAAAGGTTGCACTATCCAAATCGACGGCACGCTTAACATTACCGCGATAGGCACTCCGGTGTATCAGGCACAAAACGACGTATTCCAGCTAGAAGGTGCGACCAACCTTACCATAAACGGCAGTGGCTTAATCAACGGCGGGTACAACAGCCCAAGCTTCATGTTCAATATGTCATCTGCATCCAACATCCGGATCTCTGGACTGACCATCAGGAGCCCGGCGAGCACCATTTTCTACATTCGCGACTCGCGAGAAATACAGGCTTCCTCGCTCTCTCTCGCCGCCTATTTGGATCCGAACAATCCGCCTTCAAAATACAGCTCCTGGATCTCTGCATTCGACATTAAGTTTAGCTCCCATATTGACATCTCCCAAACGAACATCACTGGAGTATCAAATTGTGTGGAATTTGGTTCCAATGTAAACTCCTCCTCTGTCTCGAACCTCAATTGCTCCGGTGGCGGCGAGGGCGTTTACATAAATTTGCAAACAGCAGGGCCATTGGAGGAGTATCTATACAACCTGTCCTTCACTAATCTCACAATCGAGGGCGCATATTCGGCAACTGGCATCGGGGCGCGCGGCGGCATCGTGACGGCTGAGAACGTGACGTGGCAGAATGTGCGCGTGCACAGAGTCATGGTACCGACGCATGTATTTGGCTGCGCGGGTTCCGGTTGCGGTGGACCGAATAACCCAGGGGCGACCTTCATATTACGGAACATTTCATTTGTCAATTTCAGGGGTCAAAGTAGAGTCGGCCAACGGTTAGATTGTCCGTGGAGGCCGGGTAGGGAGTGTGATTTACAGGTTCGCGATTTCAACGTAGAAGTGTCGGACTGGCCATGAAAACGAACAATAGAGTCGGTTAATACATGCATACAACTACAGAAGAAATGAAAAGAGGCCATTGCGCATTACTGGTCGCACACAGACGCTCACATCGCGGCACAATCCCCATGTCCCAATTGAGCTTGCCAGACAGTTATGCATTGTAGATGAAACACTCTTTGCTTCTGAATCTATTCAAGTATCGTGAATAAACGGTCAGCGTAGCAGCGTTCATGCAGAATACGTGTTACCATAGATAAACACACGAGATTTCAAGATCATAGAAAGAGTGATAGAACTGTAGCCTTTCTTTATATATATATCTTTCCCCTGAAACCAGGCTTAGCTATTGGGTACGACTAGGAGCTATTTTAGCACTTGCTATTAGCGGCTTCACTTCTTACAATTACTTCTACTACAGATTAAGGATCTTAACATTTTCTAGAGGCTAAAAGTAATTTCTCTTACGTTTAGAGCATCTCGAAGCTAGATATACGCAACTTCTACTTTATATTCCTCCCAGGTAAGATGTCGTCGTAGCACTTAGGTAAAGAACCTCTACTATCTTTATCAAACCTAGCCGATGCCTGGTTGTCGACGTCGGCAGTAAGAAGCGCTGGGTTTTGCGTTGAGTTCATTGCTCATTCTCGACCAAATCTCCAGATGGAGGCAGTCTCAGACCATGCTGGGCTGTCCGAGCTTCTCCGCGAGAAGCTGCGCCGACACTCCAGCACCAGCTAGACTGCCAGTATACAGGGCGTTGGGTGTAATCTTCACGGGGGCACTATTATCCCCCGCGACGAAGACACCCTTCTCACTTGACTGGGAGAAGGGCGGATTAGCCACCAGGTCGCCCATGGGGGTAGATGCCAGGCCCAGCTGCTCGGCAAAGGGCCCCTTGGCCTTGGTCAACGGAGCATGGCCCAGCCATGCCTCTGTAGTCTCGGTGCTGTCCTCGAACTGTAGGATGACCTCGGCCTTCTCGGGGCCCTTGACCAGCTTCTTGATCTTGCGAGAGTCGGCACTGAAGACGGGGGAGCCGGCGAAGGCTGTGACAAACTCTGCTGCAAGCGCCTCGTCGCCGTTGGTGTAGATGACGACCTTCTTGGACAGCTGGGTGCCGTGGCGGGCGGCGTGCATGGCGTAGGGGACCTTGGTGAGCATGTCGACGGCGAGGATGCCACTCGACTCGGCGCCGCGGTTCTCGATGCCCATGCAGAAGAAGCAGTGGTAGCCGCGGCGTCGTCAGCTCGTAAGTTGCACAAAACGGTGGTTGCACTTACATGCCAGACGTCCAGCACTCGGCATAGCCCTCGATGGCGGGATAGATGTCCTCGACACCCGTGGCCAGGATGAGCTTTTTGCCCTTCCAAGTGCTGCCCGCAGTATCTTCAACCTTAAAGCCACCCTCAAACTTAGTCACCTTAGTGATGGTCGTCTCCTGGAACGCCACAGTCTCGTAGTTGCAGAGGGAGCTCCTCGCGGGCCTTGGCGCGGAACGCCGCAGGGCTGGAGCGGTCGGCCGTCAGGACCATGTGCATGTCGTTGCTGAGCTTGTTGCGGTAGGTGCCGTTGTCGAAGACGATGCACGTCTGGATTTGGCGTGCGAGCGTCGATGCGGCCGTCAGGCCTGCAGGGCCGCCGCCGATGATCAAAGCCTTAATTGTAGGAGCCATGATGATGTGTGAACTGGTGTATGGGGAGCAGTGGAGACGCAGAGGCGTAAAGAAGAGACAAGGTTGGTTGTTTGGTTGGGGGTTGAAGTGGTAGGGTGGCGGGCGGTGTTTTGATCAGAGATCGTTTAGTCAAGGGAGGCTGGGCGGTCGGACGGGAGGTTTGTGGGGTCAACCGGTTTGGTTTTGCGGCGAGGGTGGTGAGGGCGGCGAGGCTCCGGTGAAGCTATCTCTAAGGAGCAGCGTATAGCGAATAATATAGTGAACGAAACAACAGTAATACAATTATCCTTCCCGAGACTCATTTGGGGCCGACGAGATGTCTAGTAGATATCCGTTATTCTTACGCCGCTACGCAGCACTGACCCTGCGCATTTGAAGTAAGCAGCTATGTAATTGCATGCAAAATACAAGCGCCTGGTATTTCACGGGCTATGCAGGCGCCAAAGAGGTTGATCCTTCGTGTCCGAAGCCACCAAGCCTCTCTGCTGCCCGATCCATGCCACCCGCATACACTTCCCAGCAGCGTTGCAGATTTCTAATCTCTCCAAATCACTCGATCGGACCAGAGTAGAAAAGTCATATGGCCTCCAGCGATCCAGTAAAGCCTACAATTGTCCAGGGTAGTGTTATTTTTGCGGGCTGCAACTTGTCTCACGCGTGCTGCAGCTTACGCAGGTCCCTCCGCCCCCGTGAACTGGCTAGTGGGATGACCGGAATGACTAGGGTGTGTATGCCCGTACTTTACAGTGTACGCAAGCTATCCTTGATCGAAGCACCCAATCTATGATAATGCAAATTCCAATCGATAATGGGGGGCACAACAAAAGGGAACGTTTAGCCTTATCAAAAATGGGCAAAGCCCTGTCAAGGATGGAGGAATCCTTATTAAGCATGGGGGAAATGTTTCGTAGTGACGACTAAAGTTGGAAGGGTGTGGTGACCGCAACAAAAGTAAGAAGCCGGGGAGTTCCCAAGCCCCAAACATGCGCTAGTCCTAATCTATCACAGCAAATTTTGCTACGTCAACTGGGTACACCCAACGCCAGATATCTCACAACGTTATGTAAAAGCAGTCCATCATCTATTAGTTGCGAACGACCTCAACTCCCTTCGTGACATTGATGCCAGCCATCCCAGTTCCCTCATCACTCGCCTGACTAATCCTCTCAGCATTAGCAAATGCCTCTCCCTTCTGCCCATTGGTAAGCTCAATCTGGCTGGTCGTCTCACTGGGCGCACCACGTCTCTGTGATTCAGTCTCTCCAAACTTATCGTAGCCGGTACCACGAGCACTAGAGCCTTGAGAGCGGAAAGAAGCGAGCGAGAACACAGAGCGGAAAGGGCGGACGAGGTTTTCGAGCTTGAAAGTCCCCTTGAAGAGCGATCCGTAGCAAGGCAGGCAGGCGGCGATGATGCTACAGTTGGGTTCGAGCACCATGAAGATGAAGTTCTTCCATTGGATGAAAACTTGGCTGTATCCCGTGGAGCCTAGAACCATATCGATGCTCTGCTTCACGAGAACAAGGCGGATGATTGCAGCTACAACGCAGCTGTGGTATCACGTTAGTCTTATCTTCACTGACCAGAGTTGAAGCTAGTGGACTTACAATATTCCGAGCCAGAAGATGACGGCGACAGCCCTTTTCTTGCTACTCTTGAGCTGCAGGCGGTGGATGACCGGGATCGGGAAGCAGAGGACTATGATGTCGAGAGCGATGGAAGAGCCAACTTGCGCAAGGGCGAGAGCCGCCAAGTCGAATCGAAGACGGCCGACACCGGTCCAGGCACCTGATACGGGATCGACCTGGAACACGAGGAGCTGCAAAGTAATTAGTCTCTCTCAAGCATTTCAAAAGTCCATACACTCACGATGAAGAACAAACAAGTCCAAGCGCCAATCACTGCGATAGCGATCCAAACAGCAATGCCAAATCTGCCAACACTGAAGATGCGCTTGTAGAACAGCAGAATCGAGATTTTGACAGCGCCGAGTGGAAGCTGAACCAAGCAGCCAGCAAGCCAGAGGCAAAGGAGGGAGTTCGAAATCCCCTTCATCGGGTCGCCTTTCATCTCGTCAACTCCAGTGAGCGATGCAAAAACCCACAAGTGCACGCTCAACGCGAGCGTGGTAATCTGCATGCGTCCTTAGCATTAGTCTTGCTTTGTATAATCAATCGATTCGGTTTACCCATGAAACGACAATCCACAAGTCGTCGGCGTGGAAAACTTGCCTGACCTGTCTTCTCGCATACCATCTGAGAAAGATGGCTAGAAGCGAAAGTACTGGAAAGATGACGGAGACCACAACCGTCGAGGTGTGAATCAAAGAGGGCAGCTGCGGAATCTGCATTTGGGCCGCCATCTTGACGAAGCTCTACTCCTGATAGAATCTCAAATGGAGCAACGTCAATGTAGTATGAGGAACGAACAAGGCTGTACAGTCGTTGTGTGATGCAGACATATAACGGTGGCTGACCACGCCTTCTTCAACCACGTCCATAATATCCGACATGTAGTCATACGACGTCCGCATTCACGATCGGCCACCAATCCACGGCGCCTCCCGCAAGGGTCTGAATGCAATCTGCAATTAGAAGGATGCGCGCACATCTGCACCTTAGCAGGCCCACTCCTCAGCGCTGGACCAGACATTCGCAGTCCGAAGAGCCAATAGATTTGTGTGCAGCAAAGTGTGTGCAGGGGTGCTACAACCCATGCAACTTTGCGCATGGCTAGAATGTTGCCGGCATGGATGATCTCTGGAACAGCTGGCAAACCGGTGAAAAGAAAGTCAGTATCAGTCCGGAAGGCCCGGTGGCACAGTCAATAGGACGTTGAATAGCAAACGCAGCTAGGCCATCCCGCTCGTCACCCCTGCTTACTTTACCGCAACTAATAATTCCAGACGGGTGGTTTGTATGGAAAGGGCGCCAAGAAGATGACATTGTACGAAGCCAAGATGCTGACTGCAGGAGGTGTGCTCTGATTTACCCTTCGAAGTCCGAGGCCCTACGTCGCTTGTTGCTGCCCTATTGGGGTTCCAGCGTTTTCCCTTGCGAAAGTAACATGTAGAGGACGCGTCCCAGCCTGCTGACGTTTTTTTCGTTGCCTTATCCCGAGACATGTTCGGCTGAATGCCCATCCGCGGAGATGCATATTGACGTGCAGCTTCCTGTCTGCGTTTAGTCAGTGTCTGAGTCTTAGCTGTGCTGTGCCTGAATGTTAATCTCTCTCAGGCTTGTCGAAATGGGCATCGTGGGCGCGTCGATGTACAGACCCGTGCCAAGTGCGCTAGCGACGGTTATGAAAGAAAGAAGCTGGCGCGAACGGGAGGCGTCTGCTGGGTTCCTCCCGCCAGAGTTAATTTACGGGCGCGAGTTAAGCGGGGGCCACCCATACGATCCCTATATAAGCCTAGTCAGCAGCAGCTTCCCTACTTTAAAGCTCCAATCTCGAAAAGCAAACTCCTCCGATCTAAATCTTTGCTGTTATGGACGAAGGTCAGCCACGGTCGGACAGTAGAGCGGTTGGTAGGTTCGGGCAGAAGTTGCCTTTAAGGATCGGGCCAACTATTACGGCCCCGGGCCTATACAAGCATAGGAACACTCTCGCGGCATAGTATCTAATTGAGTAGAGGCATAATAAAGAAGTCACGTAACGTGCTCAGTGCTCAGTAGTCTTGGCACAACTAAACTACTAAGTATGCTCGGTGATCGGCCCTACTGTTGTGGAAAGGGCCCCGAGGGCCTATCGGCTTAGGAGAGAGGTGACTTTCATTCTTCGAAGCATGCTACCGAAGGATATGGCCGCTTACTACCACGTGACCCACGCGTCACATGACTGCCATCTCGCTCCACTATATACCTCCCTACCTACAATAAGCTTAGTCCCCTTAAGCGATATACTTCTTCCTTCCTCTACTTTAACCCTTATGCTCGAGCGCCTCTCGACCTCTCTACCTAGAAGTAGGCTCACCCTCCCCTCAGCCTCTTGTTACGACCAGTCTTACAGAGCGCGGGGGCCTTGCCTTATAAAGGGCCGCCAAGCCCGGAGACTGAACCACCGGGCTCCGGACCTACCAAATCCGATATCACGTGACCACAGGATCACGTGCACCACTAGCGCGTTATAAGCGTTAGAAGGTGTTAAGGTCTAAGAACCTTAACGTACCCTAACCACTATAACGTAACCATAGTATATAAGAACCTACGAAGTACCCTTATAGAGCTTCGTATTTAATCTAAGTTACTTCTTAAGTACCCGATCTTATTAGACCCTTTTCGTAATACTTCTAGAATATCTAAGATCTAAGAATTAACCTAAGCCCCTTCGTATATCTATAACTAATCGAAAAGTCCCCCGGATATATTAAGATTAATTATAGATTAAGGATCTTAACACCTCTCTACTAAGAACTTAAGTACTCCTTAAGTCTTACTCTAGTACCCCCCTTTTATTTCTTCTACTAATTACCCTCTTACCTATAACCTACTATTTCTTTATTATCTAGTACTACCTTAAGTAGTTATATATTAATAACCTTTCTATCTCTTTCTTAGGCTATTATTATCTATCTATTTATTACGACTAGTCTTATAGAGCGTAGAGGCCTTATCTTATAAAGAGCCGCTAAGCTTAGAGACTAAACTATTAAGCTTCGGACCTACTAAATTTAATATTACGTAATAAGAGGGTTACGTATACCACTAGTACGTTAGAGAAAGTTAGGTAATATTAAGACCTTAGTATCTACTATATATAGCGTTCTTATTTTTCTATTAATTATAAGTTTACTATGCGGTAAAACTTATCTATACTAGAGCTATATTAGAATTAGCTATATCTATAAACTTATAATCGACTAGTAAAGTTATAATCGACTAGTAAAGTTATAATTAACTAGTAAAGTTATAATTAACTAGTAAACTTATAATTAACCCGTAAACTTATAATCGACCTATAAACTTATAATTAACTTATAAACTTATAATTAACTATTATATAAACTTATAATTAACTCGTAAACTTATAATTAACTATTACGTAAACTTATAATTAACCTATAAACTTATAATTAATCTATAAACTTATAATTAACTATTATATAAACTTATAATTAATCTATAAACTTATAATTAATCTATAAACTTATAATTAACTATTACGTAAACTTATAATTAACTTATAAACTTATAATTAATCTATAAACTTATAATTAACTATTATATAAACTTATAATTAATCTATAAACTTATAATTAATCTATAAACTTATAATTAACTATTATATAAACTTATAATTAATCTATAAACTTATAATTAATCTATAAACTTATAATTAACTATTATATAAACTTTTAATCGATATATAAAACTAAAATTAACTAATATATAAACTTTTAATTAATATATAAAACTAAAATCGATATATATATAAAATTATAATTAATATATAAACTTATAATTAACGCGTAAACTTATAATTAACGCGTAAACTTATAATTAGCTAATCTAGAGTTTCGTTATCTATCTCTAGGACTAATATATTAGAATTAACGACTAACCTATTCTCTTATAACTATATCTCTTAGTTATAGTAATCGTCGTTACTATTATCTTATTATTACGGATAAAAGTAAATTATAGAAGAATTAAGAAGTAGTAGGTAAGAAAGTACGTAATAAGACCCTAAAGGTTAAGCCGACGTACGGGGTAGGATTAGGTTAGTAATTATATAATCTTAATTCTACTAAGATTAATAGATCCCGGGAGTAAGTAATAATCCTAGAAGTAAGTAATAATCTTAGAAGTAAGAGAGCTTAGTAGAATTAAGACTAGGAAGAAACTAACTATATAGATCTAAGAGATCTTACTTATATTTTAACTCTTCGTAGTTAACTCTCTCATTTAGTTTATACTCTTAGATTTGCTTTACTAAATTAATAGATACGAATAGTTATTTAAATTACTTTAAATTAGTTAATATTAGAATATTCTATACTTAGATAGTTAACTTCTATACTTAAACCTCCTAAATACTACCTACGGTAATACTACGATATACTACCCTACTCTTATATAGATTAGACTTAGGTAAGTATACTACTATTAATACTTTAACTATCTAATAGGTTTTAAGAAAGTACTATTAATAATAGTAACTCTATCTACTCTATATACCTTAGGAAGTAGCGCTAGTACACCGGCTTCTAATCTATTAATAATTATAGCCTAATAGGCTAACTAAATCTAGTAACTCTAATAATAAATAGTTAAGCTACTAAATTTCTAGAGGGTTATACTACTAGTTACTACTATAGCTATAGTACGCCTATTAGTTCCCGAAAAGTATAAAGGAGGTTAAGAAGAACTTAAGACTTTTCTTACGGATATAGAACTCTTCTATAAATTTAATATAGCCTACTTTTATATAGATTAGAAAAAGATACTTATAGTAAAGCTATATATAAAAGGAAAAGCGGCGGTATAGCTCTAGCCACTTATTAATAACTATCTTAATAATAATAACGATCTAGAAGACTATAGGACTGATACTTAGAAAGTATTTATAAGCTAGAAGTTATTTAAAAAGGCCCTTACTAATATATTTAGCGGAGTGGACGAAGAGAAATAAGTAAAAAGAGTAATTACTTTAATTAAATAAATAAAATCGGCGAGTAAGTATAACTTAGACTTTAAGTAACTCTAATTTAAGCTTAACTAGGATAATAGCCCCCTAAAGACTATTTATTATAATAGTCTAAAGGATATAATTAAGAATGAGATCGTCCGCTATAATAAACTTAATATACTTAAAGAAATAATTAATCTAGCTACTTATATCGATAACCGTATATATAAAAGATAGTTAGAAAAATATAACTAGCCTTAGATATATACTAATACTAGTAAAAGCTAGAAGTTAGTTATAGTTAGGAGAGACTAAGA
>Ga0247733_1000246_pt1 | contig 49027 bp, 55 predicted proteins | sample UWRJL043104R2_FD_180932 | JGI IMG/M metagenome (GOLD analysis project Ga0247733, IMG submission 180932) | Plant litter microbial communities from Arlington Agricultural Research Station in Wisconsin, United States - UWRJ-L043-104R-2 | ecosystem: Environmental > Terrestrial > Plant litter >...
TCCATTGCTCATTATTTCATTTTGCTGACAAACACAGCAACCATTTGCGTCTTCATCTCCCACCTTCTCGGTGCAATAGCAATAGCCTGGCACTCCCGAATCGGCGCCAAATGGCACTTCGGGTTCCCTGTCGAAAGCCGCGTCACCTGGGGCATGTACGGCTCCTTCTTCCCCATCTTAATACGTCTCTTGGTCGGCCAGATCTGGACTGCCGTCTTGATGATGCAGGGAGGCTACTTTATGTCCATTCTCTTCCGTTGTATCTTCGGCAGCGCCTGGCATGATCTCAAGAACACGATTCCGGAGAGCATTGGCGTGACGGTACAACAGCTTGTTGGCTACATCATCTTCGCCATTGTCACTGCGCCGCTGTTGTGTCTCCGACCACGACACATGCGACGCCTCTACACGATCAAATCTGTCTTGCTACCTCCAGTAGCAATCGGCCTCTTCGCCTTCTGCATAATCCAAGGCCGCGCCGCCACCGGCTCCGCGGGATCCTTTTCAACCGCTAAACCAACCCCCACCGGCGCTGCCCTCGCCTGGGCTATGCTCTCCGCAATAAACTCTTGCATGGGCAAAACCTCCAGCATAGCCGTCAACCAAACTGATCTCGCGCGCTACTCTCGCACTCCCAACGCACCTTTCCTCTCACAACTTATCTCCCTGCCCATCGGCAATACGCTTTGCGCTGCTTTAGGAATCTTTGCTACGTCGTCAACGCAACGCGCCTGGGGTGTCACGCTGTGGAACCCTTGGGATCTGTGCGATGAAATATTAGATAGGCATTGGAACGCGGGGGCGAGGACGGCGATTGCGTTTGCTAGTATGGGGTGGATGTTGAGCATCTTCGCGAGTTGTATGGGGGTTGATGTATTTCCTTTTGGTGTCGACGTCACAGCGTTCTTCCCGCGCTGGTTGAATATTCGAAGGGGAATGTTCCTCTGCTATGCTATCGGTCTGCTAATCTTTCCTTGGAAGATTTTGGAGAGCTCGACGACCTTTCTTCGCTTCCTGGGCGGGTACAGTATCTTCCTCGCGCCTCTCGTTGGCATCTATATTACCGACTACTTCGTCGTCCGCAAGGGGAACCTATGGGCGACTGAACTTTACCGAGCAGAGAAAGGTGCAGCGTACTGGTATACATGGGGCGTGAACTGGCGCAACGTCATCGCGTTCACCTTCACGGTCGTGCTCCTTATTCCGGGGTTCGCAGCGCAGTTTGGACAGAATGTTGGTGTTGGGTGGGAGAGACTGTATAGTCTAGGCTGGGTGCTGGGATGCACAATTAGTAGTGTGTTGTATTTTGGGCTCTGTATGATCGGGGACTTTTGTAAGAAGGAGAGGGGGATGAAGTTTGAGGAGAGCTACGAGCTACAGGGGATGTTCTTAAGCGATGGGGTGGTAGAGGGGGTAGACGTTGGTGGTGAAGAGGGGGAGAAGACTACGGGAGAGAGTAAGATTCGGGAGATGTAGAGGAAGTGTAGCTTGAGGTGGTGTAGGGGCGTTAACCATACATCTTATCAACTACATTGTTGGTAGTTGAGCAAAGGACGACCGGAAACGATTGAGTACGATTCATTCACATCCAAACAAACAATGCTTACATCTTGCCTCTCCACCCTTGCACTGATCAGGTCTCGATGTCAGGGTTCCAAATCGACAAAGCTCATCTAGAGGGGCCTTCTTGCTCATTGTATCGCACAGAAGCTCCCATTTCGTGCCCACCTTCCAATTCGCATTGTCCACTCCGAGACATCGATCATGCTTTTCAGCACAAAGGTCCAGAAGTTACCAGCTCGCGCCGATTTAGCACACACACACGGCTCCGTCGGTTCGTCCCGCCGAATCGATGGCCCCCATGGTGGTCGCTCCGCATAGGATGCGCAACCGTGCGTGTCCCGAGAGAATCGACATTAACCACAGGGTAATGATGACTTGCATGCGCCTTCCCAGGTTGCCACCACACTATTCGTGTTTCCGCGGCCTTGGGCACACCCAAACCCGGAATGGGGACCGATATCTATTGAATCTCATTTATCCGATCGGGACTCCCGTGCGAGCGTGTTCGGGGTAGTATCCGCTCACCTGGGCGGGCTTCGAGGCCTCGTAAATTTAATGTAGAGCATATTGGAATGCGACGTATGATGGGATTCGTGCATTAGGAAGTGCATACGGTACATGTCGGTGGTTGGGTGATACTTGGAATAGGTATTCTCGCAGGTCAACTAAGCGGTGTACATTCTCGGGGCCACGATGATGACGATAGCAAGAGTGATAGGACTCGATGTAGGGCAGGTGAGCTTACAGATAGGCAGAAGTTGCTTGACCAAGACTACTTCTGTGGCGAAGAGATGTATGTATAAAGGGACGTTGCAGTGAGTAAAGTCTCGCCAACTCAGCACGCTAAGCACGCCGAACCATTCTTGCTTTCTTACTAAACTTTCCAACATGAGATCTTTCACTCTTGCCGGCGGGATTCTTGCGGCTATCGCCAATGTGGCTGTTGCAGCTCCTGTCGAAGGTACTCTTGAGCCCCGCCAAGATAGCGTCAACGCAATCCAGAACTGGGCCAACGACTTCGCCGACGTTGACTTCAACAACAATGCTGGCGGCAACTTCAATGTGACTTGGGATAACAGGCCTGGTGGTAACTTTGTGGTTGGGAAGGGGTATCGACCTGCTCGTGACATGTAAGTAGAATCTCTTACCAGTCCGACCATGATGACTAGAAGCTAATCGTCGCTCCAATATCCAGGCTCTTCAATTACTCTGGGAGCTTCGAAGTAGACGGCTGGGCATACCTCGCACTCTACGGATGGACCACCAACCCCCTCGTCGAATACTACGTGATCGAGTCGAGTAAGTCTTAGCACTCCAATTTACCCAGTTCCATGCCCCAGTAATAGATCACTAACCGTAATTCTCCCAAAACAGTGGGTAAACATAATCCCTCCGACAACGCCAGCGCGACCCAATACGGCACCCTAACTTCCGACGGCGGCACCTACGAAATCTGGCAAAAGGAGCGCATCAACGCTCCCTCCATCATCGGCGACAACACAGACTTCCAGCAGTATTGGTACGTTACATTCATTTTCTCTCCATATCCTCACCAAAAAGTTAATTTTCCTTTTTTATACATCCACTGACTCCAAACTCCCAACTTCCCAGGTCCATACGCACAAAAATGCACTGCGGCGGCACCATCAACACAGGCAACCACTTCCGCGCCTGGGAAGCCGCAGGCCTAAAGCTCGGGAGGCAGAACTACATGGTTATGGGGATCGAGGGGCAACAGGGGAGTGGTGAGGCAGATATCACCGTGGGTGTGCGGCCGACAGTGGCGGTGCCCGAGACGACAACGAGTACGTATAGGTCGGTGAGGAGAACGACCACAAGAAGGCCCACTACCACGTCTACGAGGAGGCCTACGACCACCACGCGGGCGGCTGCGGCCACGATCACGGAGTCTTGATGAGACTTGGCTATGAGATGGGGTGCAAGGCTGCTGGGTAGAGCGCCGTGTACCCAAGCTGATTTAGACGAAGAAATTGATACAGTATTGAATAACAGGACTGGTGACTTGTTGCTCTAGCAAGCGCTCTTTCCCCTCCTCACCAACTCCATGGCTGCGATGATCGCACACCCAATCCCACTTCCATCCTCCGCACTCGTGATGATAATCGGATCCTCCTTCCTCTCCGCACTCCATCCCAGAATCTCCCCCAAAGCCGCGGCCCACCTCCTCTTGAACTCCGGGTGCTTGTTCGCCACGCTCCCATCCGCTGCGACGTGACCCTCCGCCACGCCCTCCATGCCACAAATAGCCGCAATACCACAGGCACACAGTCTTGCGCCACGAACAGCAATGAACTCTGCGGTGCGGCGTGAGAATTCGATTTCTTGGTCGGAAATGGAGGAGAGGTGGAGCGTTGTTTTGAACATTTCGCGGGAGACGGTGAAGTCTTTGCTGTCGTCGTCTTCGATATCCGAGAGGAAGCCTGTGTCGAGGGTGTAGGGTTTGCGTAGGGTGGTCAGGTCCTGGGAAGCGAAGATGAGGCCGCGGTCCGCAAGGTCGACGAGGATGAGGCGGTAGATCTCGCCTAGGTAGAGGCCTGCGGAGAGTTTTTCGAAGGTTTGTTCACCTGGGCGGGGAGACTCCTTGTCAATCTGCTTATCGTATTTCGTCCTAGGCAGGACACGGTAGGAGTTGTCAAAGGCCCCGTATTCACAGTTGATGGCCATCTTAGTCGACTTTGGTATATCTCCAACGGCGTCCAGGCGTGGGTCGTTTTGATCGAGTTTCGAGATTGATGAGAGGCTGGACATGTACGCTGCGTTACATCCAGTTCCGAAGATGCCGCCAATAATAGTGGCATGGTCGTTGTAAGCAGAAGCAATCATCGCGCCAACGGTGTCGTTGATCACGCAGACGATCTCTAGAGGAAGCTCTCTCTCATCGAGTTTCTGCCGGAGCTGCACAGCTACGTCTTCCCCCTCTACGCCCTTGATATCGAAACCCTTCGTCCAAGTTTGCAACACGGCGTGATCGATTTTTTCCTGCGTGGCTGGATAGCTGAACGTGAAACCCAGTGGCATTGGGTTGTCTTTGCTGTACGTCTTGTCCAGGCCCTTGTCCTGCAGGAAGGTTTTCACCTTCTCAGCAACATACGTCCACAGCTCGTCCGCGGTGGATGTCTTGATGTGCTGTGGAAGCTTATACTGTTCCTGATCTAGAGTCGTTTTTGATTCCGGAATGTCTGGCCCGGATTCTTCGCCGTGAAGCGTAATTTTACAAACACGTAGATTGGTGCCGCCGAGATCCAGGGTGAGGAACGTGCCCTTCTCCTTTCCGGAGGGCATGCCATGGACCCATGAGACGTTCATGGGTATGCCATTGCCGTATTCTTTCAGACCTGGCGAATATCGTTAGATTGCGCTTCTTCGCAGATTTTGCGACATGATAGTCGTCAAACGTACCCGCGTTAAGCTCTTGTTGAAACCTCTTCACGATCTCCTTCAGCTTCTCGCCAGGGACCCAAAATTCCCCATCCAGTCGCTCCAGCTCTTTCTCCAGCTCCGGTGACAATTCAGCCATAGCGTCCAGCTCGGAGCGCTCCCGCCACGAGCCATCCTTCGCGACCAGTTCTGCAGAGGACGGCATTTTAAATGTCCAGGTATGGCGGTATAATCAGTTGGATGCGATTCGAGGTAATCGCAGAGTTCTGACGGCGGTAGGAGGTTGCGAAAGCTGCATCGCGAAGACGCGCCGTGAACTATACACGAGTTTTGACATTATGACGTCGCTACTCCCCAGTTCCTTCTTTCCCGGACTAGTCGAGTGGGAAAAGGCCCGTTGTTAGGCACTTGGTTTTTTTTTGCGGACGTAACGTTTGCTGGGCGGAGCGTGGCTTGCAAAGAAAAAGTGGAGTTGCGTGTAGAAGCGGATCCTCGGATGAGGGCTTGGTGGGGTTGTAGTGGGGTGCCCATGGGAGCCTGAGAAAAGCATTTACGAGTCTTTGTTTTGATCGAGCCATCACAAAAGCAACGTCAAAAGTAGATTAAAGATACTGTATGTGTAATCAGTGAATGATGTCTCTAGAAATGTAGCCACTCGAGGGCTGTGGTATCTGCCCGCGCCCAAAAGCCAAAACGCCGGTCTACCATGCATCCCGCTTCTTCTTCTAACCAAGATATTGACAAAAGGGAATGACCGTCAGGTCTGTGAGCATTTCTAGCGGTTCCCACGCACAGTGCTTATCATCCATCAGCTGCAGTCTACGCAGCACACTTCTCCCGCGCGTCGTCCGTCTGCACCTCTCTCGCTCTCACAGGAGCCTGCTTCGCTTCCTCGTTGCCCACCACAGCAGCATGTTCCAGCTCTTCCACAGCAGCCGCCCGCTGGTTGAGCAAAGAGAGATATGTCTGCCATCCTATAGCAATAACTCCGCCAAATATGCTTCTGTACTCGAGTGGTATAAATGTGAACATGAATGCTGTAACGGCCGGCCAGATCTTGCAGCTGTTGACCCACGATACGGGAACTGTGTTCTTTATGCGCTCGGCGACTTCGGGTAGGGTTGCGCCGGACAGGAAGGAGTGCATGCCGAAGAAGTAGGAGTTGAAGATGGGCGTGAAGAAGATTTGGTTTACAGCGACCTGCGTCCCATGTCAGCCACTGCGCACGCTAAAGGCGAGTGAGTGGAGAGGCGTGCTTACCTTCGTCGTCAAAGACAGCACTTTCGAGCTGTAGTTGAACGAGTTGCTCAACCACAGAAACCATTTGTACCCGGGCACCGCAGCCAACCCTCCAATTGTAAGTGCTCTTGCTGTCCTTGCCCAGTCTCTCTCCTCAGCCCAGACCTGTACCCATCCTCTCTCTTCTACCTCCTCCTCGTCCACCGCCTTTTGTTCCGCACCCAGCGTAGCTCCCAGACTCTGCGCGACCAAATCTCCTACAAAGTATATAACGAGGGCGCTGATGAATTGCGTCGTGTACGGTCGTCGTCGCTGGACACGTCCATAAGCGCGGAAGGGTTCGTATACGGGTTCCAGCCAGAGCCAGGTGGGTCCGGGGATCGACTTCGCGCTCTCAGGCGTTTTCTGTCCGACTGGCGACTTGGAAGCATTCCATCTTCTCACAACTCTCGTCGCTGTTCTCCCAGGACCAAGTTGCGCGGTGTTTCCGAAGATGCTCGCTGTTCGGCTATTCGAGGCGGTCGTGCGCCGCAGGGCCGCGGCGCAAGAAGTGGGTATCATGATACCAGGACGTGGTGTAGCATGTGTGCTGTGAAATGGGGGAGAGCAGGAGAGAGGAGTTCGCAGGCCGTCGAGGTGAAGTGTTGAGCTTGGGTTGTCATCAGCATGCGCCTTGTGACAAGACTGCCACTACCGAGACCTTCGGCTTTCGGAAGTGAGCCCGGAATGGCGTGCCAGGCACGTCAGGGTCCAGGCGGCGAAAATGCCCCGGGAAGCGGACTTAGTCAGCGGTCGGCCGGAGAGCCAATCAGGTCTTGAGAGCTTGCTGAGTGCATGTGCTGCTGCGTGCATGTGCATCTGAATTGTGTTATTGGATCAGAAGTCTTGAAAGCTTGCTGAGTTCATGTGCAGCCGAGTGCATGTGCATGCGATACATGTAAGCAGCTTTGGGCTGTAGGCAGAATGGCGGTGTGTAGACAATGGTGGGATAGTGATAGGTGTTTATCACGTGATGGGAATGAATTACCACACACGGGTCTAACGCGTCAGGTTCAGGCTATCAAAGTTCAGGCCATCAAGTTGGGGCCATCAAGTTGGGGCCATCACGTTGGGGTCACCAAGTTGGGCCTAAGCCTGGCTTTCCTTAATTATTCCAGTTGCACTCCTGCATATAAGCAGCCTTTCGATCCTGTTCGAAGTCAAATCAACCTTGGTTCAATAATCTATCTTCCCACTCTCAAAGTAATAGTAGACCTACGCCTCATCGCCACCGTCTGCGCCAAGGACCCGTCTCAGATAGAAGAGCACGGTGATCGATTGTAAAGCTCTCTTGGACAGCCTTCGCAATTACGACGATGGAGAAGACCAATTCGATGCGGCGGTACGGCTCGTCTGCTCAACAGTAAGGAGATGCAACCAAACATATACGGACCTTGAGCGCCTTAAAGAAGCCACAGGCTTCAACAAGACCTTCCCATTCCTGTCTCTACCCTGGGAGATTCGCGACGAGATATACAATTACAGTTTCTTCGCCACAGTGACGATCCCAGTAACACCGATAACTACGTCGGCCGCCGATATCCCCTACAAGCCTTCAACGCCGGGCTTAATGCGCGCAAACAAGCAAATCTATCGCGAGAGTATTGACATACTCTATGGGAAGAACATGTTCGTCTTCAGTGCCCGCTCAGATGTTCATTTTCGAAGATCAGATCGTGGTTGAAAATCGCAAGCGAGTGAGGAAGATCCACATTTTGATCGAATACTCTTTCTCTACCAGGATGGTGGAGGGTTCGGAAGAAACACCGCAGTCGAGATCTACAAGCGATCCGTCCTGTTCCTCTTGGATTGCGGCGTTGAAGGCATGTCGTTTTGAGAAAATCGTCCATCTAAGCATCAAGGCCGAGACCTTTTTCCGCCACGGTGCAAACTGCCTCTTCTTCACACCATGCTCTACATCCAAGGACCTGCAGGAATATATCGAAGAGCGACTCGGAAGGATGCCGGGAACCAAGGTGCCACGTCTTTGGCTGAAGGGGTGCCCCAAAAGCGACAGAGAGAAATTTCCTCAGAGGTGGAATGTGGAAATGTACTAGTCGGAAAACAGGTTTGCTTCGGAGTGACATGAGGATATTGGAAGAAGCTCTTTAATATGCAATGTATGGTTGATTGGAAATCGGCGGAATGGAGTCAAGGTATGAGATGAGCACGTCGATAGAGGCTTCCGATCGATCCAAATATAGGGAGTGAGAAACCTGTTGGCAAAGTAGGTAGAAGCTCGCAGTACTTTCGGACTGCATCGATGTGCTACCAGTTGACAAGGGGCCGTGAATCGGTTGCTGGGTGGGAAGTGGCTTGTGGTTTGCGCCGGTGGCTCAGGCCATTCATTCCAGACGTTCTGATTTGCGTAGTTCAGTCCGAGTCGTCGGCCTCCATCATCATCTCCTCGCACTGTGCCCGCAGCTCTTTCACGCCAGCAACACCTTCCCACTTATCAAGAATCTTGCTGACCTCCTCCCACTCCTTCTCCGCCTCTTCATCCTGCTCCTGGTCGATCATCTCTTGTAGCCGCCGCGGGGTGTCCAACACCCACCGCACTGTGTCTCTCTGTCTTTGCTTGCTGGCAGCTTCCTTCTTCTCTTCGTCCTCGCCATCCATAGATATCTCGATGCCCAGTCCCAGGCCCGTAGGTCTCGTCGGCAAAGCCTTCATAGAGGACGAGAGGGATGCGGCCGTCTCGGCGATATGTGCTACGGCGGGGCCTAGCGTGTGGGTCGTGGGGGCAAGCGGGTCCATATTGCCGCGCATGCGTCGTATGGTGCTCGTGGCGGAGAGCAGCTTGGAGTAGTTGTCATAGACGAGAGATTTGCGGTCGCTGTCGAGGTTGCGTACTTCTACATGGAAATTAGACATTTGCAGGGCCAGCAAGCTCCATATACGCACGAGAGACTAGGTCTGCCTCCACCTTCAGTACACCCTTCAGGCCCTCTCTCGCTAGCAAGTTATTCACAAAGGCGTCGGCGTCAAAGTCGGTGCCGTCGAGCTCTGTCAATGTCTCGTCGTCGTCCGGCCCAAGCTCCGTCCGTGTAGACTCTTCCGAGATCTTGGATTCCGTGTCCTTGGCGGCGGCTTTGATGCCATAGTAGTCGCGTAGGGCAACGCGGTTGCGGCGGGTGGTGGGAGCGGGTCGGACGCTGTCGATGGAGGTGCGGGTGGAGGAGGGACTGCGGATCGAGGAGCTCTGACGTGGCGAGGTGATGGTAGACATGACGGGCGAAGATTTAGGGTAACAGTCTACTTGGCGGAGTTGTCATGTCATAAGACGTGGATGTACATGTTACATGTGAGATTCACAAGCCAAGCAATGTAGGGCTGAACTAGTACAAGCTCCCCGCGTCACGACGCGTCCAAAATCCACTCATACCCACACCACTTGTGGTGGCAACTATCACTGATTGATGCAATAGCAGCCAATTGATCGCCGACATGGCACATAACCTCATAGCAGAGCTTACACAGCACCTGAACAGCCGCCACCTCCACCCTACGCCCGCATGGCTGCAAAGCTTCGTCTCCACCACGCGTCCGAACACACCCATGGCCGCACTGAAGCAGACGGCCTTATTCCGCCTACTGGCCACCGACATCACCACCACTCTTGTCCAATCGGCAAACACCGTCTTCCCCATCGACGTCCTCAACGCCCGAGTCCCATCCCGCAACGTTGCCGGCCCCATTGTGTGCCAGGTCCTTGATATCGACGACATTGGGCTCTCCCGCTGGGCCCAGGTCGAAGCCATCGAAGCAAAAGAGCGCGGCGAGACGACCAAGGGTCGCGAGATTGTGCGCGTGGTGGAGAACGAGAACGATGGTACGACAGTTGCGCCTGCTGTGCAGAGCAAAGGACCCTTCAAGCTGCTGCTGCAGGACGCGAAAGGCGTCAAGGTCTATGCGCTGGACCTGCGGGGCATCGATGGTATCAACACGAGCATGACCATGGGCGCCAAGCTCGTGATGCGGAATGTCGATGTGCGCCGCGCTGTCTTTATGCTCGAACCGGGCGGCGTGCAGGTTCTGGGCGGCAAGATAGAGGCGTTGGATAAGGCATGGAAAGACGGGCGGAAAGAGAGACTCGTAAACGCCGCCAAGGCTGTCGACGAGGCTGCGTCGTGACACTGCATGCACTCAAATCTGAGTGTGTGCAGAGACCCTACCCGAGTCCATCTCGTCACCTCCACATCTTCCACTTTGAACGCTACTAGTCCCCATCATGTTATGCAAGACCTGCGTTGGCGCTCTTCAACATAGGTGTGGGCCGGCGCGCGTTGAAGGACGCCACGGGCCTTCTCCTCTATACGTAGTCATACCGCACCACTATACAACTGAGAGCCTGGAGGCATCTGCAGCAGAGGCCTGCCATATATGCACGCCCATTTGGAGCCATGTTTCTGCTTCAATCGCTGAGGTTCCTCCGTCTCGGACGTACAAGGAAGATGAGTCGGCTCGGGATGGTTCCAACCGTTGCCTAACAGAGCTCAAGCTTCAAGAACAACGTTACTATCGCGATATCATTATTCACGTCAATTTCACCGATTACTTCAGAAGCTTCGCTGCGATACACAGGGACTTCCAGCCAAGCTACCTGCTTCAGCCTATCATTGGTACGCCAACTCGGCTTGTGGTATCGTGTGATGGCGACTGACAAACCACCCAGGTTCCAACGTGCCATCTTGGGAAAATGCTCGGTCACACAACACATCTTCCGAGGAGTGCTGGAACATAGCTACGCAGTGGATGTCCCGATGTTTGTACACCCACACAAGATGCCATGAAACGTTGGAAAGGTCGTGGCTACCAACCCGGTTACTCCAAGTGAGCCGAGACGAGTCCTCCGAGATGAAAGTTCGACTTATCTGCACTGCCGCGGAACCTCCAATGCAACGCCGCTACATGACCCTTAGTCACTGTTGGGGACGAGCGCAAATTGTTAAATTATTGCGCTCCAACTTTGACATGATGACTCGTGACATCCCCATCGCCGATCTACCGAAGACTTTCCAAGATGCAATCGCTGTAACACAACGACTCGGCATTTCATACTTATGGATTGATTCGCTGTGCATCCTACAAGATCGAGATGATCTCTCCGACTGGGAGGCTGAGGCATCACTCATGCACAAGGTCTATTCGCACTCATATTGCAACATTTCAGCCGCTGCTGCAGAGGACAGTTTTGAAGGCTTGTTCTATCCTCGAGATCCTCGACTCCTGCACGCTGCCGAGGTCGATCTATGCATTCGAGAGTTTGTGTCCGATGTTGACGCCATCAGGTGCCATGTCTTCTATCGCGGTTTCTGGTTTGAGCATTCAACTCAAGCTCCGTTAAATAAGCGGGCTTGGGTCCTCCAAGAACGTCTACTTTCGCCTCGTATCCTTCATTTCGGGCGCCACCAACTACTGTGGGAATGCCGTGAACTACAGGCAGCAGAATCAGCTCCATGGGGCATTGACACGGACTTAGACGGGAGAAACTTCTGTAGACTTCGTCTTCGTCAGCAAACTCTTCGTCAGGAAACTTTGACCACTGACCCGACAATATTGCGTTACAATCAATACCGCGCTTGGCACAAACTTGTTAAGATATATTCCAGATGCTTCCTCACAGTCCCCGATGACAAGCTTATTGCTATCTCTGCACTCGCGAAAAGGACAGGAGAAGCTACCAAAGGTCAATACATTGCCGGTTTGTGGCGTGAAGTTCTTGAGAAGGAGCTGCTTTGGTGCAGAGGTGTCGATCAGCACAGCAAAGCAATGCTCTCTTGTCGGTCTCCGCGATATCGGGCGCCTACGTGTAAGTGTTCTTTAAGCCAGAAATAGCGAGGGCGTGTGTGGCATGCTCTTGCACACTGTGATTTGAACACGCAAAGATATCCTTCGCGCCCTTGCAGACATCACACTTGCAGTGGAGAGTAACAGTAAATGGCCACTGCTGACATTAGATTTTTCTAGGGTCATGGGCTTCCCTCGATGGTCCGATAGAATTTGATCTTATCCGGGAGAACCAAGGTCCAATGTATGCCGACCTTTGCACTGCACAAGATGTTCAACTCAGCTACGCCACGGACGACACGTTTGGCGCTGTTACTGGCGGATACTTGGATTTGAGGGGGTATTTGTCTCCAGTTCACCTATCGCGGAGCAACGTCAATTCAAGGTATGAAGGGACATTAGAACCTGCTATCTTAGATCACGGGCTGGACCGGTATTGCGTCCTCATCAATCTCGATGTCGGCAATGGTGCGGAGGTTGGCACATCCGAGATAGAGGCATCTTTGTTCTTCTGCATGCTAGTTCGGGCTTACAATGCGGGGACGATCCTGACGATGTTGCTACTGAAGTTGGTAGATCATGAGGAGGGTCTTTTCGAGCGAGTTGGCATCGCTATAACGCCTATGGACTCAGATAGGACGATTACCAAAGACAAGCTGGACAATCTGCTTTCTCTGCTGGAGGAGCAAACTTCGTTGCCTTGCAGGTCTCAAAGCGAAGGATTACACACAATCCGTATCATCTAGGCTGAGCTATTCAGTGCTCCGTCTTTATTCAATAGTGTTGGCACAGCCCCCGAAGCAATAACGATTATTGGCTAGATGACGTCTTCGCCACCCCTCATCTCATAGTGCCCATGTTCCTAGGATGTAAATCCTCCCGAATCATCATGTGGCTCTGCAAGGCGTCTTTGTGTTTCGATCGTAATCAGCCGGTGACGTCACATTTCCCTTTCTGTCAACGTCAACTCCGGTCTTTAGATTTTTAAGGATTGAAATGATGGCACCGCCTCGCTGGCTAGCTCTCTCATTTCAGAATCTACTCTGAAGCGTTATAGTCCTTATTCAATTCTTGAAAGTTACGCCCCAGCACAATGTCCAATACAACAAACCCCTCTACTTCCATACCATCCACACTCCAAGGTAACTATCCTCCCACCATTACACGTCTAAAATCTCTACCCATCTAAATCTCCCACGCAGACCCATCACCCTCTTCAGCACCACAGAAAACCTCCCCCCTCGGCAAAGTCGCTAGCGCTATCAAGACCTCGCTGCACAGCAAAAAGGAAAAAGAAGAGCCTTCTCCCGCGCTCAAAGAAGCCATCCAGAAAATGGAAGAACGGAAGGCGGGGAAAATGGCGGAGATGCAGGCTCAGGGCAAAGATGCAACGGTTCTGAGTGGGAGGCGGAGGGATCAGATGGACATTAATCCTGGGGAGGGGGCAGGGGGTATACTGTCTGGGCTAGTAAATATTGGGGGATAGTGAGAGGGGTCGGGTAGAAGAGCAGCATGAGGACACTGACTCGGCGGTATGAAATGCGTCACAGCCTAGTCTAGGTTCGAAGCATTAGGCACTGACGCCCTTCTAAATAGCCTTCACAGACCTCTTGCCCCACCCTGTGGACGTAGATGTGGATGTGAGCTTTATTGCGAGTGGTGACTGTAGGATGCTGTGTCATGAACGTGAGGAGTTGGCTCGGCGGGAAGTTGTCAGTGAGAGTTGTTGATGGCCATGGCACTTGTCTAGCGTTCGGAAAATATTGAATTTCCATTCGTCATGCATGTACAAGACTATATACAATAGAAAAGAATATCACTGCCCTAGCAGCGACCAAGAACGTGGGTCTTCAAGCACCCAAAGCATCCTACAAAGAATATACTCTAGTCTCGAAAGTTCCAAAAGGAGGAGCGAATGCGACGCCTGACCATGCAAATAAAGGAGCGTAGCCGACACCAATGAGTAGAATAGAAGCGTCTACAAGCATTGCGAGTAGTAGTCGTTCTGCTTCTTGCACGTAGAGCCAGCCTCGCAGGCAGTAGCGCCCGAGAAGTTGATACCACCGCACTGGTAGTACTTCTTCACACTGCCGGATGCGCCACCGGTAGGAGCAGGCTTGGTGACAGTGACGAGGGTGGTTGGCTTCGGGGCAACAGTGGTGGTCGGCTTCGGGGCAACAGCGGTGGTGGTCGTGGCAGGAGCGGCAGGCACTGTAGCTGGCTTGGTGACGACGGGAGCAGCGGTCTTGGTCGCGGACGGCGCAGCAGGGACAGCAGGGGAACCGCCAGTGCTGGTGCCCTTAAAGAGAGCCGGGCCCGGAATCGGGTACGAAGTCGCTCCATTGTAGATGTCGAACAGCACGCCCTTGTCGTTGGCCTTGTACGCGGTCCTGAGGTCGACGCCCGCAGGGAGAGTGACGGAGCCGGACGATGTGACGGTGATTTGGCCGCAGCCGTTGTAGAACTGGGCTTTGCCTGCGGCGTTGGCCTCGTGGAGGGCGATGATCTCAGAGCGGATGAGATAGTCGCCTTTGGGGAGGTTGGGGACCGTGACGTCGATTATACCGCCATTCTTGTAGAACTTGTCGACGGCCCATACTGTGCCGGTCAGGCCGTCCTCGTAGATCTTCACCCAGCCGCTCTCGCCCTTGGTGGATGCGGGTGTGATGTAGACCATGATAGGGCCGTGGTGGGACTGCAGCGACGTTAGATAACGTTCGAGAAGAGATTGGAAGAGGGAAACTTACTTCAGCGATGGGCTCATCTGCATCACCAGCGGCAGGCGTGCCGGTGTTGTGGTGCCACTGGAGAGAAAGCTTGTCACCACCGGCAACCTCGAACTGCCCAGTAACCGCCGCACCACCCTTGCAGATCATCATATCAGAAGCAAGGTCAGCAGCGGTGGAAAGAATGGGGTTGTTCTGGTTGGAGGTGCCTCGAACACCCGTAGCACTCTGTGCACCTCCGTTCTTCGCGATGAACTGGAAAGTGGCATGGCCGGCGACGAGCTCGGCAGCGGCCAGGGCGATGAAAGCAGCAGACCACATTTTGGAATGATTTGAAGAGTAAATTCGAGATTTGAGCGGTAAAAGGTTGAAAGGCAGAAGACGAATGGAGAGTTGAGAAAAGCGAGTGTATGCTAAAGAGCGTGTAGAAAATGAATGTCAGCTTCAAGCCTGCCCTCTCACCGAAGGCCGCCATGAGGTTCTTATACCTGCACCCATTCCTCCGGTAGCAAAGATAGCGTCCGAGAATCCGATATGCACGTCGCTACGAGCTAAGCACCTGTCATCTATTCTACGTACGCTAGTTCCCCTTTAGTAGTAGGTGGACGCCTTAGCTGCCGCAGAACGTTGAATTAAGGCTGGTTGACTTGCGGCCCAGACAAAAGCAGATGACTCGTTCCCACTATGAGGCTCGTCTAGATGCCACTCCCTTGTTCCTGGCCGGGTTGGAATTCCAGGCGGCGAATCGCGGCGGACATGCACGGGAAACGTGAAACTTCGTCTTTGTTCGAATGGTGGAATTGCACGGCGATGGGGCGGGCGTCAAACGAAACGTCATGCGCTCAGCTTGCTTTGGCAACGCAGCCAAAGCCAATTTCATGCGAGCTTCCTGCACTTGCCTCACCACCGTCTTTAGAAATGCCGCGGTTGCTTTCCAGAAGGCTGCGTCGGTCGCCGAATTGCGAATCTCCAGAGCGAGTCGAGATCCAACTTGTGCAAAGAATCTGACATGCAGATGCAATCTCGCATGCCCGACATTTGAAGCCACAAGGAGATGTGGAATCGAACAAATTTGCGGCTGGTGGACTGTAGTTTTTCCGTGTGGTCTGGTACAAGATGAAACGGGATCCTGCCGTTGGTCCAGGCGTGCTTGGTGTTTCGGAGACCCGATTTAAGTGCCCCCACCAAACGTTTGCCGGGACCCGCATTCAAGCGGTGGCATGTTCGAATCATCATTAGCAAAGCCTGCTATTCATCCTCGAGGTTGGGATCTGATGAGGCTGCATGGCGACGGTTGATGCGAGGTGACGAGGCGATGAGGTTGTTCGTTTTGCGGTAAACCCGGTTGTTGGGTCGTCGGCTCCAACGGAAGAAACCTTGCACCTCATCTATCTTAGCGCCTCACCGACGCCATCTCATCTCAGTCATGACGGAACTCCATCTCGGTTGCAGCAACAACGTCGCCAAGTACCCCCCAATAATGCGGCGGGACCGTTGCGTCCGTATACGCGCTGTGGTGAGTCGTCGCCATGGCGCCTCGGTCAGGAGGTGTTGCCACTAGTTCTATAGCTCCAACCAGCACCTCGCACGGTGTCTAATAATGGTTCGATACCGGTCGTAAAACTTGTCATGCGGAGCGCTTGTTGGTTTGTTGCGTGGCAGCACCAGGTGCTTAAGGTAAGCGGGCGTCTAAATGTGCTGGCGGCGTCACTGTACCCATATCAGCTCGGTGTTTCGCGCGGGAGAAATGGGGCATTTGCAAGCTACTCGTTGCAGTCCAGGGTGGGATGGAACCATATGGTAGGCAAAGGTTGGTAACGTTGCTGTGAGGAAGCAGCAAATAAGCTAATCTGCAGGCTCAGCTTACCCGAGAAGAGTTTATGCTATCCCCGCGAGCTACCCATCCCGTCAAGCCTCCCTGAGACCCTCTCAACCTCCAAATTTGGGAACTTTAATCACAATCGCAGGGCTGTATTCGAGAGCTACAATATATGCGAGGCTCCTCGGTTCCATCGCTCAGGAGCTAGGTGTGCACAGCCATTTACGACAATGTGGTTTTCACAGATCAATACGGCGAGCAGGCACTCCTTCACATACCAAATCAAGCGTTTCACCAACGACGTCTCTGCTGTCAACGGTCTGGGGACGGTCCACATCCCCCAGGGTGTTTTCTTCAACTGAGTCCAAAATTGAGACCAACTGCCTAGAGGTCGAGTTTGTTCTTTGTCTTTTGGGTGTTTACGCATACTTGTTTGCAAGCCCGGAGACGTTCCTTGTACACTTGACAGATTTGTAATCCAAGGTGCGGACCAATACAATCTCATACGGTACAAGATATGTTTGGTACACGAACAACAATTTGAAGAGGTGGACGTATTTATGGCCATGGAAGAAGTTACCCTTTTTTCTTTTTTTAAACGCAACTCAATCTCCTCCGCTTCGTTACCACAGAACACCGACACCGAACCCTGATCACGATGCCAGATTCAGAGAGAACCACGAGCGACGCCCTGACGTGGCCTGTGTCAACCTTCTCCCCAATACCACCAAACTCGTTATAGGTGAAAACCATGAAGACTTCCATGTCCACACAAGCATTCTTTGTGGTAGATCCCCGAATATCCTTGCTGCTATCAAGTCTCGAACCTTGAACGAGATCTCATGGTATGGCCGTTGGGACCTCTATATCTCATACATCTACGCCCACGAACTTGCGCTAGGCGACGAACTCCTGCGGAAATTCGATTTCTCATACTTGTGTGACCTCTACGATATCGCCGATCAAATCAACGACATCTACGCCAAGAACGCTACATTGAAAATGATCCTACGACAATATCAATCGGATTCAACGCGTTCGATTCAGATCCCCTCCGCGTGCGGAATTGGGCTCGTTTATGGTTGCACCACGAAAGGTAGTCCCGCTCGGCATGCGATGGTTGACATTGTTCTGGCCCGAATCACGGACCATTGGGTTGAAGAGCAGTGGGATATTTTGTCAGGGCCATTCGTTGATGATACCGCGAAGGAGCTATTGCGACAGCGAGGACATTCTCCGAGTGGTCATACCAATATCGACATCGAGCAGTACATGGAAATCGAAGGAGCTCCGGAAGCCGACGAAGAGGTAAAGAAGGAAGCTTAAAGAGATTACCGCTCACAAGTCGGGGGAAGAAATGCGTTATGACTTGTGAGACATCTAGGCTTACGTTTAAGACACCAAGTCCTAAGCCACTCCACTCGAGATTTAACGACTTCTGACACAGACCTCAGCGATAGTTGTGATCGAGCGCGCAGAGGTAACCGCATTTGTTGTTTTCAGATACGATCACCGCGCGGAAGATGAGCCATTCGAAATGGTTGCGATAAATAATAAACATAATTCATTTAATATCGGTGCATCTTTCGTGATTGTTTCATGCGAAGTACCTTCCATCTGTGGTGATAAAACATCTCTCGCTTACAAACCCAGCTTACAAACCTTCCACTCCCACGTTAGCGAACAACCCCCGCCAAATGAATAGTATTAGTAGATCCATTTCTACTGTATTCTGACTGTTGTTTCTGACATATGACAAGGCGATCTGACAGTGGGGTCGGTAATGCCCTCCAACCTGCCCACTGTTTTTGTTTCCGAGCGTTTGCGGTATATGCTGCGGTCTTTTAGTTATAAGACTTCGACCGCGATAAATATCATACTCTTTACTCCAACAGTCTCAGAATTAACATCATGGCACCTATCCGCGTCGCCTTAATCGGTCTTTCCTCTTCGGCCAAAGTAACATGGGCGGCAGATGCGCACCTTCCGTACCTACTTTCTCCTATTGGACAGAAACATTACGAGCTCACTGTACGTAACTCTGCTGTCAAACACCCTCATGGTCGAGATCTAGTCACTGAAGGTACTGATGTATACAGGCACTTCTCAACTCCAGCGTAACGGCAGCCGAAGAAGCCAAACGCATGTTCAAGCTCCCCGACACTGTCAAGGCATACGGCAACCCAGCCAAGCTAGCCGCCGAGGCCGATATTGATCTCGTAGTTTGCTGCACGCGCGTTGATATACACTTCCCAACAGTCGAACCCAGTCTAAGAGCCGGGAAAGCTATTTTTGTGGAATGGCCGTTGACCGAAAGCCTTGCAAAGGCAATCGAACTCACTAAGGGCGAGAAAATTCCAAACAGCATCATAGGACTTCAAGGCCGTGTATCACCCATCACACTTCGCATCAAGGGGATTCTTGCCGCTGGCACGATTGGAAAGGTGCTAAGCAGTGACGTCCGCTCCTTCGGTAGCCTACTTCCGCGCGACACACTTCCGGAGGCACTGACGTACTTTGCCGATCGCAAGGTCGGAGGTAACCCGATCAACATTGAGAATGGGCATACGTTGGACTATATCCATGAGGTACTCGGCGAGTTCGGATCTTTTAGTAGCCGCATGCAGATTCAGCGACCTTCAATCAAGATCATCGACGCGCAAGGAGATGTAAAAGGAGAAATGAAAAACGACGTCCCGGATCTCCTCACCATGCATGGCACACTTAAAGCAAGAGAAGGAAGCATTCCCATCGCAAAGAATGCTCTTCTGTCTTTTACCTTCCGCCTTGGTCCGCCATTCAAAGACGAGCCCGCGCTTACGTGGAGCATCAACGGCGAGAAGGGTGAGCTGCTCATTACTATCGGCGGTAAGTACCTACATTCACACGTCATCGACCCTATCAGCATCAAGTTCCACGACCATACTACGGATGCAGTGACGGAGCTTGGCTGGGACTGGCAGGACTGGCAGAAAGAGCTACCTGTAAGAGCGAGAATCATTTCGGAATTGTATGAGCGATATGCGGAGTGGGTGGAGGGTGGGAAAGGGGAGATAAAGGAGGGGAGAGAGTGGCCAAGGATGGAAGATGCGGTTGTGAGGATGGAGCAATTTGAGAAGATCTATGAGGTATTCGATTCCGAGCGATAAGCACGTGCAATTTATTTAAAAGGGTGTTAATTACTGTTATGAAGCCAGAAACTTGCACTTCCTAGTAGTAGACGGCGTTGCTGGGTAGCTCAACGAGTACCACTTTCCCTCCTAACAACTATTCCCTCATTAGAAGGCTTGTCGAGCACTTGGTTTTGCGGCTGCTTGCTATCGGCCCAATCGCTTATCAAAAGGCGGACGTTGCGTATGAGACATCGCAAGCTGAGTGACTGGACACTGCCGGAGGCTTGTCATCCTCGGCTTGTCTAGCATCTCGAGTTGTTTGCCAAATTCTATTGTAAGATCGTCGAAGGAGTCTTTTCGAATCACGACCGTCATCGAGCGTACTACGCGACCGAGACTGAGCTCGAGCACGCTGTGCAGTGTTAGATCGGGAATATCGAGGTTGTCTGTGTGCACGAATGGTATTGCGGTAACCATAGGGTAATCGAGTAGATGAGGAACTGGGTTGTTCATTGTAACTACGTACTCTACCAAGCTTCTACATGGTAATGAGAGCAGGGGTAGCACCTATAGACAAGGGTAGATAAGTAGGTAACGTGACAAATGGTCTGGAGCTTGGGACCTCAACGAGCTATACCTCTCGAACGCTGGTGATAACGATGAAGCGGAAACGATGATGTGAACGATACGAGGGGAGAGAAAATATTGGGCTGTCAAAGGATCTGGTGGAGGAGTATTCACCGTCGCCTTGCATCGACCTATGTATTGTGTAGTGCGTCGCATGGGTAGCAGAAAAGTTTGAGAAGAGATTGCGTGTTTACAAAGAGGTTGTCCGTTCATTTCACCTACATTCGAGCTGGCGAGATACGTAGCACCAAAACTGCGTATAATTGGCATTATAATGCTGGGGTCTTAGCACGCGCATCATGACTTCGCATGATTATTCTAGGTTCTCTTCATTTCAGGATCCCGTCCTTAGAGCAACCTGCAAGACGCTAAAGCTGATTATGAGTGAGTAGACTTCTCACGCGACGAATTCCCTTTACGGTCAGAGCTGTACTTTGAGGCAAGCCCTTGTTCATACGTAGATCTCCACGACCAATCGTTCATCACTGCGAGACGCGCAAGGGGCTCGCACCCAGAAGACCGGCCTTGCATGTGTCTCAGCTGTTTAGGCGGCAAATCGGTACATGAACCCACGTACCCACCGGTCTCAAGCGAAGCACCTGCATCTTCTATGCGACGCGCACTGACTCTCACTTCGACATAAAAAATGCGAGATACAAGTTGCGAAAGTTACTAATGCTACGGAGTCTAAGCCCTGCATACCCAAATGCACCGAATCATATGCAAGAGCGTAAATCGTGATAACCCACACTACAAGTACAACACCGCCAATGTTGTCGTCAAAAGCGACACCCATACGCCACCGCCACCCATCCGTATCCCCGAACTGCTCGCGTCCAAGCCCGCATTCTGCGGCGGCGGCGGCGGCGGCGGCACACTCCCACTCTTTGATTGCCCTCCACCACTGACACTACTCGGATCCCCCGTACTACCCTGCACACACGCTGTTTTTCTCTCATCCTCCCTAAACATGCGATCTACAACGCCTTTCCACACCATCGTAACATCATTAATCATAGGCGCTGTGTAAAACATGCGACAATCCGCCGCTTCATAGATGAATTCGAGAGGGGTCTTGGAAGTATCGTTTAGGCGTAGATTATCGCGGAGGTTGATGCCACCAGCGGGGCGGCCGTCGGCGCCGTAAGCGGAGCGCTTGAACATTTGCTCGGCAAAGGCGGTTTTGCCGAGTGCGGTTTGGTTCCATTGCGCTTGCTGCTCTGGGCTGCCGAGGCTGGAGGGTGGTTAGTTGAGGTGGGGTGGAGGACGGACGTGGGCTTACAAGTAGATTATCTGTGATCGAATCTGGACATCGTCATATTCGAAGGACTGCGCGCCTTTGGTTCCACCTATGCCTTGCATGGGTCCGAATTTGGGCTGGCCGCCGACAGCGATGGTGCGTACGCCACCTTGATTCTTGAGGAGCTCTGAGGCGATGGTGCAAGTCGATGAGCACATGCCATCATGCAGCTATAGGACGTTAGCCTTCGCAAAATCTACTCGAACGGGCAGTACGTACCATGACCATGTCCTGGGCCTTGAATGGTTGCGGCGTTTGTGTCTCATTTGCATTCTCCCGAAAGCCAATGACGGAGAATCCAGGATACGTATAACTAGCCTCATCGGTGAAATTGTATCTGAGGGTAGTAGAAAAGCTGTCGCCGTTGACCTGCTCCGGACCAAACATTTGTTCCCAGCTGTTGATGCGCTGGTTCTCAGCGTCAAGTTGATGCTCAAAGTTGAAGCCGACCGTGTACAGGAATATGTCCTGTTGTGAGATGTCGTTGAAAGCCTGGACAAAGGCCGTCTGGTTGCCCTGTGCGTATGTCTTATTGTTGTCAAAATCCCTCGTCATCTGGCCGGCAATATCCAAGGCTTCGTGGGCGCGATATCTTGTTCCACCAAACGGTTCTTGGTCTGCTTGGGGAAAAACATGCTTGAAAGTGTCGTAACCAAGAATTGCGTTTCCGCCCCCGTTTCCTCGCATGTCAAAGATCAACTTCGTCTTTCCTGCTGCTTTAGACATTCGGATAAAGTCACGCATGACATTCTGGAAGCGTTGAACGTCAGGTGACTGGTAGGATGGGATACTGAGAACCGCAACATCCTACGTACGACTCTTAGCGATAGCGAATAATAGGGACACGGTCACTTACATCGTAACCAGTGTCGTTAATGTGATAGCCGCCAACAGCAAGATTCGGGTTGAGGAGAACGGCCTGCGGATAGCCGATATGTGATGGTGTTGTTGTCCGCGTGCTTGTTGCGTTGGTGGTTGGTGACGGCGTAGAAGATGCTGTAGGCGATGGCGTTGGCTGCGGGCCTGAGCAGAACTTTTGAAAGAACGCGGGCCCACTATCAACGCCATTGAAGTCCGCAAATATCACCGCTAGATTCATCTGAGACCTGGTGGTTCCGTTTGCAAACGACAAGGTAGTGTTAGGACCCTGGTACATGCCTGTTCTAAATGAGCCCAGAAAGGTGGTGCCTGATGCAATCAATGCTTGGCTGGGAAACAGCGCATTCCACCTGGTATCGGCATCGTGGAAATCGGCTTGAACGGCAACCTTCTGCAAATACTCCTCAACACCTTGCCCGTTGATGGTCCTTAGCGGCGAAGGCTTGAATGAGCTACTATTGTCCCTGGCGAGCTCCAGGTCCCGATACGCGAATACCTCCGGCAATTCATTTCCATCAGAAGATACGGACACAAGCTCAGTGCCTGCAGGGCGTTGGAATTGCATAACTCCAGCGAGGATGTCGGGTTGCCAGGTAAGGTGGTTGTCGTATGCTCGGTTGAACAGTTGGTTCAGGTCCAGCTGGAAGTCATACTCGTTATTGTAACCTCCTGCAGAGAGTTGCTTCTGCATGCTTTCCATCTCTCCAATCAAGTCCACAGGCCGTTCGGTGTATTCTGATGGCGGGTTCTTAAGAAAGGCAAGGTTGCTTTGCCATTGGAGATAAACTTTTAGATCGTCAATTAGCTTGATATTGCCGTCCGTGTCTAGCGGTACTGATTGCAGACACTGCACTGCCAGCTCAGCTGGAACGACTTTCCGACTGCCAGAAGGTAATGCCATGACTGCGCTACTAACAACGGCGCAAGGCTCCGCAAGCCCGGGTGTACTCGGTACGGTCGGTCTAGGGTTCGCTGTCTGGGTGATGTTGGAGGCTTGTGTGCCATTTTCTGTAGCAACCACGACATCTGAGATTGCGACCTCATTGACGTCGATGTCTGGGCCTCCCCTCGGTACCCCGTATAACATATATGGAGAGGAGCGGGCTGATGCAAGTCCCAGAGACGCGCCGAGCAGCCATAAAGGCAAATGCATTATCGGAGCACACCTGAACCTCGCAGTACACAATCAGCAAGTTGTTCTCAAATGTACCAATTGTCAGGGCCGGTTGCCAAAGCGCGACCCACGAGCGTTATATTAGAAGTTTACTTACCAAGTCTTTCCTTCTGAATCTTATGATTATCGTGTACCTGCGCGCCGGACTGATTGGCGCAATGAAATATGTGGTATCAATACATTAGGTGTCTAAAGCGAGCCAGCGCCGGGAATGGGTATCAAGGTCTAAAGAAGTTCAAGAACTGAAAAACGAGATTAGGCTGAACATGGAGGAAAGTAAAAACAAAAGGTTGAGAAGTAAGTGTGATCAATCTGGTGGGTTCGTAGAGGCAAAGAAGACCTCTGTGACCGTACCGACAGCGGAGTCGCAATGCAAAGCGGAGAGGGCGGGTATTTGGGCGCCTCTACATTGTAGCGGCTGAGATAGCACAAGTGAGCATGCACTTAGCCTGTAGCGAAAGCGTCGCATAGTCAATGCGTGAACTGCCAGCCAGCATTCCAAACGCGTAAGTTGAAGATACGAAACTCCAACTGTGTCTGCTGCACCACCCCAGTCTGCTGGGCAAAGCGTAGGAAACAAACATCTTGCGCTACTCGAAGGGTGTCTGTGAAAAGCAAGATGGCATCAGCGACACACTGCACTTGCTCGGAAACGCGCAGTCCGCAATACTGGAGACAGCTTGGGATGAGCTTGTCGCTGATGGTGGGGTGTCGGTGAGTGTTGGATGGGGATCGCCAAACTGTGATGAAACGGCGCGAGCAGCTAGCCTGTTTAAGCTCAACGGGTAAGGTTCCGTTCAACTGCCGCGCAGAACATTATCGAAGGAGCATCCGAATGCTGGGGAATCGTTCGAGGCGTAAGGCTCTGGTCGATTGTGGGGCCGGAAGTGAGGATTGGGCCGCGTTGAATGCTTGATTCAATAACGAGCTAACATCATTGAGACAGCCCAGAACTGGCATCCAAGCCTGCATCCTTGGACGATGTGCATCCAAATGTGGCAATGCATCTTTTATACTGGTACTCGTGACTTCAAGTCGAGAACAAATAATGGTTGCGTCGTTAAGTTGTGGGTGATACTTGTTGAACCATTAAACAGTTGCGACATCCAGATGTCTGGCTGGACGATTGATAATGACTTCGCTTAGCGGCGTGATGAGTCAGCTTTCGAAGTCTTCGAGCTCTGTTTGAGCATTAGCCATTGACCTCCTTAGCCAACCGTGGTCAACCATCGTCGTTCTTCATCGATTTGACAAGCTTGCATGTCTAGAACCTCCCCCTACATTGGCCAATTTGGTCATTCGACATGCATCCTTTACGTGAGTATTGGGAGTACGAATCACTATCGTAATTCACAGTCTTGTCCTAGGTTTGGAACACAAAGTGCGAAGCGTATGCAGAAGTGTTTCGGTGCCTAATGTGTGGAGCATATACTGCCACTTGGCAAAGTGTGGCGCAATCTTGGTCCTCATGCACACGCATACCAAGTGAAGTTGAAGTCGGCAAAGAACAAGTCAGCTCGCCATAAGGAGGCAAGTCCATTAGGGGACTCGAGAGTAAGTGAAATCGATTCCATTATTTCTAGCTAGGATCGCGGATCCCCGAGCACTAGACATACGGAGTCAGTATCTGATGGACCTTCTCCCAAACCGCCTCTTGTGCCGTGACACGGAGCTTGGCGAGTTCTTTCTCATTCATGACCGCGTCGCATTTATGGTCGACCAAAAACAGTCCTCCGGTATGCTCCCCTCTTGTAGTCCGCCCTTTGATGCCACCCGGAAGCACAGGTCCTCTTCCGCCAAAAGTGCCGCTCGTCACCTGATACAGGTACCTCTCCGCCGATTCCTTGAAGCTGTACGCCAAAAGGGTCAAGATGGGATTTATGAAGATTGTGGCCATCCACGGACCCCACGATCCCTCCCCCCAACCACGATACAGATTTCCAGTTTTGACCATGCCAGGGTAGCTGTGGATGAAGGTAATAGCGTGGTTTTCTTTCGTCTCTGCAAGACGCTCAAGGGTGAGAGTGCCCATTATGCTCATGTGCATTTGAGTCGCTATTGGTCCGAAGGCACCCGGTTGTTCAAGATTTAGATCTACAAAGCGAGGTAAAAAGTTAGCACAGCTCATCCAGATACGTCTCAGTACACGACGTGCTAGATTAAAGTCGCACTAGGTCAAGATCGCGATGCACTTGGTACTCCGGAATTACTTACCGTTAACATTGAGGCGCTTTTCGACTTCGAGTCCAGCTCCGAGAACGCTGATAACCCGCGCGCTTCCTGATGCTCGGAGAAGGGGAAGAAGATTCTCGACGAAGCAGACGCGGGAATACAAGGATAGCGCGTGACTGCGGTCCAAGCCCTCCGAGGTGTCTGAAGCATGTTAGTTCCCGACAGTAGTTCCACAGGAACGCAGTACCTTTCCTTCCCTCCCAAGGCGCATATCCCGTCGTCATGAAGAGAAGGTCGATCCTGGATTCAAGGGCTTTGACACGGTCGCATACCCTCTTCACCTCGGCGAGAAGAGAGACCTCGCCCTCGACCCATATGATATCGGCGTTCGGTTGACTTTGGTGTAGTTCCTCCGCAAAAGATCTAAACGACTCCTCGCTCGCTTTTCGGCCGACTACATATGCTTTAAAGTCGACCCCAAGCCCAGCTATTTCGTTCAGTGTGATCTTCCCGATTCCTGATGTACCGCCGACAAAAACTGCGATGCGAGGTGCCGAAGACTTGTCTATCTGGCTGTTGCTCTTTCTGATTAAAGAGATATTGACCATATTGACGAATGCTCTAGTGCAGGCTCATTCGACGAAATCTTTAAACTTGGGGTGTTGTTTTTAATACTTGATCGGACTGAGTATGGACTAGGCGCGGACGAACGGCGGATGGTCGGCGGACGATCTGCACCATTTCTAATCTAACATTCGCACGAGTGGTTGTAGACACAGTCGCGCACACTTTACATTTCCAATAGGCTTGGTAAGCGGTAGGATGCTTGCCTTCTTCCCTTCTGTAATTGACACCATGTTGGTTCCATTTTTGCCTGGTTAGATTGATTGGTCTTCGCCTCAAAGCACACAACCACGTGGCGGCTTCAAAATTCGACATGAAAGTCCATGACGCATCGCGGCATTTCCCTTTAGATGCCTTTGATGGCCTTGCGAGTACGCTTGCAACGTTTGTTTCACATGTTTGCATCATCGTAGACACGTCCTGCAAAACGAAGTCGAAGTGGAAGGCGGCCGTTGTGCAATACATTGCGATCCGGACCATTTCCAGTTGAGATACGTATTGTACTTAGGCGCATCTGATGGAAAGGCGTCAGCGTCAGGAATCTGGACGTACCATCACTCAAAAACAACCAGCATGAGCATTTCACGCACTGAACCACACCGAGCTGTTCCGTCAGCGGCGCCTACTTGCAGTATAGTAATCGAACCAATAATAGCATCCAAGAACGCCATGGAAGATGAAGGTTAATATAATCAACAGAGCTGGAACATGAGTGAATTCATAAACAATTTTGAGAAATGAAGGAGCTCGGGATTGTCCAAGGGATCTCTCGTTACCCGGGCGGTAATACCCCAATGCCAAAACGCCGGGCTGGACGAGGAGTCCACTCATGCACCAAGAGCCCAGTAGGCTGAACGAAAACGGCAGTGGAAATCCGTATGCACGGGACGGGGGGGATCGCCGGTGTTTTGCATCGACGCCATCATCGTTACTGCTGGAAATGTCGTCCCGATTACCAGGACTATTTACCACCCCCAATAGTAAAGCGCGGGGATAGATGAAAGCAAGTTCCCATGCACCGAGAAACCGCTAGCCTCCCGTTTGAGCGCCTCCATTGTCACTGCTGAGAATCTCGTGCTAACTGCTAGGTAGCTAACGCCACGTTTGGGTCGATTCCCTCGCGCGACTGAAACGACATAGAATGAACAAACATTTGGACCACCTCAAGCATCAAATCCCAATACAAAACGCTGAACATGGCAGCCATCTTTGCTGCTCATTTCTGTCGTTTGTTGTTGCCTAATTCACGGAGTAATCTCTACAGCTACAAGGGTTGGTGTTCGTTCGCACAGTGTTCTACCACATGCCTCGAGCCTATTTTTCCTGCGAGATAACCTCTTCACGCTTCATGCGCGCTGTTCAAGTAGATACTATCCAAGTTTGGAACGGTCGGACATACCTCCCAGCCTATCGCTCCCCGTTTGATCTTTTCATGCGGAAAGTCAGCCAAGTTCTTGAATAGTGAACGGAAGAACCACGCGAGACCCAACGTTAGGGGAACAGGGAATATGTCAGTGGTAATCCCAGCGGGGATATGGACGTGCGCAGAAAACCCCGTGGGGAAGGTACTAAAGATATCGCCGGAACGCCGGTACGCTGGAAACTTCGGCTAGCTCGCTATAAGACACGCACTGTGGTTAATTTCATCCGAGCTGCAAGCTCGAATCTGGCCTGGTTCTCCACGACTTAAGTCCTTGGATACCCTTAGCAAGACTCCAAGGCCGCGCTTGCTGGCAAAAGCGACAAGTTAGGGGTCTGACGCGAGTAGTGGCTTCGCGCCCAGAAGAATGTGGGCACAGTCGCTACGGTCACCCCGCATTAACTACTACAAGTGAATGGGGTATAAATCCCCAGGGTGTCCGATTTCCAGCAACTTTACCACACGGTCAGCTTTGACATTTCGGAGCCAGCTTATTGTCGACCTAATTCTGCCTTCCTCCATTCGACAGTATGACACGCTCCCAGGACGCCGTTCGTATGGACTCGTTCGACAAGGTCAAAGCCGATACAGAGCAGGTCGAGATTCTCGTCGGGGAGGATTATCTTCAGCGATTTCCGTTGCTTAAAAATAAGACGGAAGAGGAGATCGCGGGGATCAGAAAGACCCTCATGAGAAAGCTGGATTTTCGATTTTTGCCCACTGTAACGATGATGTTGCTTATGTGGTGAGTACTGAATCAGAATATCCACACCATTCAGCTGCTAACTCACCGACAGCTATCTCGACCGCATCAATGTTGCCAATGCCCGTCTAGCTGGTATGCAAGAAGATCTCCATATGTCGGATACGATGTGGTCCGCGGGAATCTCGCTCTTTTACGTGGGTTACATCATCTCTCAGCTCCCAGCCAGTGTGCTCCTTGCCAAGGGTAGCCCTCGATTCCAAATGCCCTGTTATATGCTGGCGTGGTCAGTAGTCACAGCATGCATGGCAGCAATGTCGAGCGGATGGTCTTTCCTAGTCTGTCGCTTCTTTGTGGGTCTCGCAGAAGGTCCCTTTCTGCCCATGGTCTCGGTCATGTCCTCTTCCTGGTACACCAAAGAAGAAGCACCCCTCAGAATGGCTGTGTGGCATGCCGGCAACATTGCTTCCAATATCTTCTCCGGATTACTTGCTGCGGGAATCTTGACGACCATGGATGGGATTGCGAACCTTCGCGCATGGCAGTGGTTCGTTCTTCTAGAGGGTAAGTCATTCCTATTTCTGCTCGCCTTGCTCGACTCTGACACATTTAGGTATCGTGAGCGTCGCCATCGCTATTGTCGCTTTCTGGGGCATCCCCAATTTCCCTCATAACACCGGAACGTATTTCCTCACTGCCGAAGAGAGCGAGATGGCGCAGTACCGAATGGTAGTTTCCAACGGAGGCCACAGCGAAGACGACGAGGGTGGAGCAATGGAGGGAGTCTGGCTCGCCGTGAGAGATCCGTTCACGTGGATTTTCACCTTCCTGCATTTCGGACTCATCATGGCCTTGTCCTACAAGGATTTCTTCCCCTCTGTAAGTACACCCATTTTACACCCACGCAACGAAGCTTACGTGTGGATTAGATTATCGCGACGCTCGGGTTCTCGAAACTCATGAGCTACCTCATCCAGGCGCCGCCCTACATCTTCGCATATATCGCCACCTTGGTGGTTTCCTGGTCGTCCGGAAAGCATATGGAGCATTGCTATCACATCATTGCGTGTACGATAAGTGCCATCATAGGCGTCATCATCATGATCACGACATTGAACGCTGGTGCACGGTACTTTGGCATGTTCCTACTATGTGCCGGTCCGTTCGTCGGATTGAACGTAAGGCTCTACGCGTTCTACAATATCTGTAATGATACTGACATCATTTCCAGATCCACATTCCATGGGAAACGACCAACGTGCCTCGACCTCGTACGAAAAGGGCGGCTCTTGTTGCCATCACGAACTGCATCGCCAGCGTATCCCACTGGTTTTCGCCTTACTTCTTCGTACGACTCGCTGTTAAACGTATGCTGAATCTAGCTAATGATTGACAGCTTCGGTCTCAAGAACCAAGGTACCAGAACGGTGGTGGACTTCTTATCGCAGGTTGCGGCATGGGCATCATCGGATGTCTCGTCTGTCGATGGTACTGCAAAAAGCTCAACCGAAAGCTTGATCTGCATGAGGCTGCGAACAATTTACCCAAGGGCTGGAGATATGCACTCTAGGGGCGATAAAGCCTTTTACGAACTGCACGGTTAATTGGTCGCGAGGGCGGCGCAAGTTGACGTATATTTCGGTCGTCAAAACATGCGACATTTGATATAGGAGAATGGTGAAAGATATCCACGACGTCCGATATCGCGGGGCTCCGCTCATTCCTCCAATAAATCAATGCTTCGTTTTTTACCATCTACAAAACATTCACTGTGACCTATCGCGTTGTTACTCAGCTATACGGCCAAGCAGCGGAGTCCGTAAGATCCCTCCAGAGACATTATTAGTCACTCTCTCCACGAGCTCTGTCTGACATCCTTCCCAATTTAGATTTGCGACTTCTGAAGAAGTCCGGAGAACAACCGGATCACAGCGATGGTTCGCCTCACCTGTTCGCCAGTCGTTCTTAACAATGCCCGTCTCGGCTTCTCATGGTCAAGGAAACCTTTTAAATAGCTTGCGGAGAGCACTCTATTGACTTGGTCATATTGAGATATTTAATAAGCATTCTCCACGTCGAATGTCTTTAAATCAAGCTCGTTCAACGCATAGCAACTATCTCGTATGCAATTTTGCTCCTTCAATGGCATCTTCGATAGTATTTCACCACGAAAAGAGGTGGTCTTGTTTTCAGACCGACCACGCATTCCATACCTAAGTGAACGCTGTTATTGTGCTCGTCTTACCTCCACGTGAACAATACGACATGATCGCCTCTCCTCCCCACGCGTCAACGCCACTCACCCAGCCCAACCCCAGTTCTTGGCCTCAAGCACGCAACACTTTCCCGCACATGACAAGAATGTGCATCTACCGATGATCCCCGGCGTTTCTGCCCACCCAGCGCCGTTCACCCCGGAACTAATCAACAACTAGACAGACGTCGTGCGGAGAAGGTATCGCCGAAGCAAGAGCCGAACTGCCGGACGAGCGCCCCATGGCGAGGCGCTTCCTCGGCGCAACGCAGATTTGCGACTAGGCCCAGTCCACACATACCGCAGCAGGTGGGTAACTATGTACGCGCTCAAGTAAAGTATTCAGTGACGATTGTCTGCCAACAAACACCTTTCACAACCTCGAAACAATGGATCGAACACTGCTTGTACCTTCCCACAAGGGACCGTTGGTCCTTCCCAATTCCCCATTCTTCAGCAAATTACTTCGCCATGCGAGACGAGGGCGCGTGGCTATCCGCGAAGGCGTACTAGGTGTGGAAAAGACGTACGGAGATTTACTTGCGGATGCGCTCGCTTTGCGTAGCAAGATGGAAGCCACACTCAGCGACCAAGTGAAGCAGCAGTTGGCACAAAAAGAGGAAGTGTACATTGGAATCCTCGCGCCCGGAGGCTACGAATTTGCCGTTGCAATCGTGGCCGCACTGGCTACTGGGGCTGCGGTCGTCCCAATGAGTAAGTTAGCATACTAGAATCCACGCTGGGGACGAAAGCTTGCTAACGATAGACGTGCAGGTGTTTCCGTGGCTAAAGACGAAGCGCAATTTTTTGTTACAAAGTCCAAGCAAGTGCTTCTGCTGTCAGCCGCCGAACAAGCACCCTTGGCGGATTCTATTATCGACAGTGTCAATCGTGAAGGGAATGGAAGCCTTCGTACCCTCGCGGTACTCGAAAACATTCCTCCCAAACCATTCTGCACGCCCATGGATATGGTAATATCGTCGGACCCGATGTGGGACGATAATGAACCAGGTGTTGTCATTTTCACATCTGGTACAACAGGAAGGCCAAAGGGTGCCGTGATGCGGCGCTCCTACATCCATGAGGCAGCCCTGGCCATCGGTGAAGGATACGACCTGACCCACAACGATGTCCTGTTACACGTCCTACCGGTCCACCACACCACCGGCCTCGGGACGTCTTTTTTCCCATACCTGGCTGTAGGAGGATGCATAGATTTTAAAGGTGGAAGCTTCAACGCCGCAGCAATCTGGGATCGATGGCTACAGGGCGGAATCACCATCTTCTCTGGCGTACCGACGATATACTTGAGAATGCAGTGGCACTTCGAGCGCGAGATTGCAAAGCTACCTGCGCAGGAGGTACGAAAATACGTTGCAGCTGCAAACAAAGTCCGTGCACTGAAGTGCGGCTCAAGCGCTCTCCAGCGCTCCGTACAAGAGTTCTGGACTAAGCTTAGGAATGGTCGTCCGATTTTGACGCGATACGGCGCATCCGAGTTTCCCGGATGTATCAAGGTCCCGTCAGATATGGACCCCAAAGATCTCCCGCAAGACTGTGTTGGCATGTCTGTTCCGGGCGTGGAGCTGAAGCTTACAGAAGGGGACCACGGGGAGTTGCTCGTCAGGTCACCCTACATGTTTTCGAAGTGAGTTCTGAGAGCATTGCAACCTGCATGCCGTTGCTGACGACAGCCTAGATATCTGGACGACGACGAAGCCACGGGATCAGCGCACGACGCCGATGGCTACTTCAAGACTGGCGATATATGTCGCCGAGAAGGCCATCTATTCTTCATCACGGGTCGTGCATCAGTCGATATCATCAAATCGGGAGGTTACAAGATCTCGGCCGTAGAGATTGAGCGGGCTTGCATGGAGCTGCCCAACGTAGACGAGGCGGTCATTGTCGGTGTTGAGGACGCCGAATTCGGACAGCGCGTTGGCGCGATCCTATCGATCAAGAATGGAGGGGACTTGTCGATACAGCAGTTGAGAGTGAGTCTCAAAGCGAAGCTGGCTTCGTACAAGATGCCCACGCTGCTGCGACTTGTCCAGGGAGAGCTACCGAAAGGTCCGACTGGTAAGGTGCAAAAGAAGATTTTGGGGCCGCAATTGCTGCCGTCTCCGGGTTGGCAAGACGAGAAGCGGGTCCAAGCGTGGCGAAGAGCGAAGCCCGTGATGGAGTCAGCTCGGTTGTAGAGACTTGGTGTGTAGTGAAGTGTAGCGTAGAATCCGAAGCCGGTGATGTTGGCAAGATTGGCGAAGATAGCGTCCATAGGCGTCTTGGCGGCCGGCGAATACTTAGGTACCGCTATGCCGGCGATTCGCACATTAATCTATTCCCCGGACAAACACCGTTGTAACACATCATGGCTACCGAGAGCGCGTCATACGCCACGTCCATCAAAGCATGTGCGCACTGTCATGTCAAAAAAGTGAGTGCCGTCGAATGAAAGTGCGAAGAATCGGATCTTTATGAGTGACGCGCCCATAGATCAAATGCATCGTCCCGGATACGACAAAAGCATGTCAGGCTTGCGAATCCGCGAATATTGAATGTGTGTATGTTTCATCAATCCACTGTAACAGCTAGCAATGATTTGCTAACACATCTCAGCACTCGCAGCCGCAAAAAGAGGAAGACTGCCGGCACGAAAAGCATGCAGACAGCTCAGACCCCACACCTCCCACCTCCGCAGACCCCACAGAGTGCTACATCCGCCCGTAGTAACAGCGAATTGACCCCAATCCAGCCTCAATTGAGAGAGCCCCATCGTGATCCGCCCCCGTACGAAGATCAGACATGGACCGGGGATTCCACCAGCACGTACATGGGTCGGGAACATTATGTGGGCGACAGCGAAGAGATCAACGAAGCGAACGCACGCTCGTTTCCAGCCACCAAACCGAATGGCCTTTCGCACCTTGAAGTTTCTACCATAGTTGCCTTCAATGGCTTCCAGACCCCACCCAAGCCTGCACGCGAAAGCCTAGTCGAATCATTCTTGCAGTATTGCCAGCCCTGGATGCCTATTCTGACTACCAGGGACGCAGATTCTCTTCGGAATGGGACCACCTCAGCACTATTCGCACAGGCACTGTACCTTGCAGCGAGTCGCGTCTCCTCGTCTCCATTGGTACAATCCTTTGCTTCAAGCCATGAGTTCTACGAGAGGGCTAAAGTTCTCTTTTGGATGGGACACGAGCATATTCCCCTCACCATCATCAAAGCGACGCTGATGATGCAGTGGTACAATCCCGAAGGCCCAGAGCATGTCTCGTTGGATACAAGCGAGTTCTGGCTTAAGACTGGCGTAGGATTAGCTCATCAAGTCGGTCTGCACAAGGAGCCTTCCGCAGGGCCTACGTCTGCATTGAGAAGAAGGCTGTGGTGGAGCTTAGTCGCACGCGACTCACTCATCGCCGCAGCCCACGGTCGGCCTCGTGCCATCAACCTCGAAGACGCCGAGGTCCGACCCCCAACTCCAGCCGACTTTGACGACACAGAGGACGATGGCCAGCTATTTATACGATACGTGGAGATTTGCCGCTTGCTAGGCGACCTCACCGAGTGCTGCGCCCGCCACTACTTGCCCAACTCGAAGAGATTTGATATTGAGGCCTCGCTACTTCGATGGCCCGAATCGTTATCGCCAGCCCTACGTCTGCCGAGCACACCTTCCGCCACCAATTTCAATGCCCGGCAGCTGCATCTTCCGTACTTGATGAGCATAATGGTATGCTCACGCTTCACAACTCGTGGCGTGTCACGGCCTGCTGTCCTTGCTGCCTCATACGCCTGCGGTATATTCGAAGGCTTCCTGGCAAGGGACGAGGTCCGGTTCCTCGCTCCCGTATTCACCATCTATTGCCTCTGTTCCGGCTTCACGTTGCTGTCGTTGTACCCATTCCCCGCGCTCTGGACCGCTGCTCAATCAGATTTAAAGATCATTAACAGCTCTTTATCGGAGCTTTCCAAGCGCTGGCGGTCTGCCATTGGTGGACTAAAGGCCATACAATCAGCAATGCAGTGCCGCGAGCGCGCAAGCACCGGACAGCCTCTTCGCCCGCTTGAAGCGAGAAGGCCAGATTGGGATCCATTTTCTGAGAGGTTTCCTCCAGAGTTGTGCAAGTTGCGGAACCCGTACGATCTGGAAGTCGCAGCGCAAGCAAGAGAACTAGAAATGACGGTCCACGCGGAGCTGGACCAAGGACAGGGCGACGGCATGACGATGTCAGTTGCACACAGTCACACAGATGAGGCTTTCGGCTACGACGAGTCACCATACAATTCGACATGGGATCTCTTCCAGTATGACCAGTTCGGCAATTGGCTACTCAACGAGCCGCACTTCGCTTAACGTGCGGCAATGGTCGGCGTTTCGGCGTTACCATCAACCCCAGTGGATCGGACCTTCTCCGGCTATTGCGTCTCTCACCCGATGACATATGCGAGCTTCTGGTATTTGCTGAGTGTCTCATAGACACGTTGATTCGAATCTCTCTGGAGCGACTTTACAAGCATGTTTTCCGAAAACCTCGGCCTAGAAAGGCATGGCAACGTCTTCGTCATCACCCTCAAGCGCGCCCCCGAGAACCGTCTGACTTCCTCCTTCTGCCAAGAAATTATTCGGGCATTCCACCACATTCAACACGAATTTGGTCCCGATGCTCCAGGCGCAGTCATCACGCGTGGCAGCGATGCGAAGTTTTGGTGTACCGGCGTCGACCTGGACGAGCGCAAGACGAATCCGTATTCCAACTCCGATGGATTGTTTCCCATGATACATGCCATACTGGACTTTCCATATCCAACGATTGCGCTAATAACGGGGCATACGTTTGGTGGAGCTTGTCCGTTTGCGCTGGCGCACGATTATCGGATTATGAATTCGAAAAGAGGTTTCATCAGCATGGTAGGTCCCAAACAACGAGGTGTTTGATTCTTTGGAACTATATACTGATAAAATGCAGCCTCCAGTGAATCTCGGTCTTCACTTTGAGGGCATGGGGGCATTACTTCGGGCTAAGCTTTCGCCTCCTATTGCGCGCAAAATGTTGCTCGAGGGCCATAGATGGACAAGCAGTGAAGCGTTCAAGGACGGCATCGTGGATCGAATCGAAGCCCCGGAACACATGTTCGAGGCAGCCTTAGCACTAGGTGAAAGTATAGCCCCCAAAGCGACCATGGGAGTCTACGGGGTACTTCGAGGCGAGCTTTACGGCGAGGCCGATAAGATGTTCCAGAGTATCAGCTACGTACATTCCCGTAAGACGAGCCGCGAAGCCAAAGCGAAGCTGTAAATGTAGTAACATTCCAATCAAAACTGTACAATTGAAGTGTCCTCCAATAAACATGATAGTGTCCTACAAATACTACAACTTGTGCTTCTTCTCCCCCCTCTTCAACCTCTCAAATTCCTTCTGCGGTATCCCCTTGACCTGCCTATCTAACCCCAGAAACAACTCATCCACCACACTCGCATAAACTTCCTTCTCATTCCCCGCACCAAGCAGCTTCTTAATCATAAGCATACTCTCTCCGTTCAAATGCGGACCCATCCACTCCTCCGTCTCCTTCAATACCGCATCCCGAAACTCCTTTTTCTCACACTCAAACACCTTATTAACAAAGCCGCAATCAACCAGCTCTTGTGTATGAAGCCTACGACCTGTGATTAATGCTTCCGTCGCACGAGCTACGCCCATGCGACGCACGAAAGCGTAGGATGCGCCGCCTTCGGCTACGAGGCCGAGGCTTGCAAAGGGAGTCAGGAGGTAAGCGGAGTTGTGGGCGTAGATAAAGTCGGACCAGGCTATTAGTGCTGCTGAGAGGCCGATGACGGGACCGTTGAGTGCCGTGACGAGGATCTTAGAGTGTGTGTGGAAGGCACGGACAAGACTTAGGTTGCGGGCGACGTTGTTTTCGAGTGTGTAGCGGAATTTGCTGATGCCTGGTGGTGCGGTGCGGTTTTGGGAAATGTCGGCGCCGCTGGTGTAGCGTTAAATAATGTTGGAGATAGTTGGATGTGGAGATAATTTATTTACGCGGAGAAAAAGCGCCCATTGCCGATGAGCACTGTTACGAAGACCTCGTCGTGCGTTTCCACTTCTCGTAATAACGCGGCGAGCCCATGGTATTCGTCTTTGGCCAAGGAATTGAGCTTTTCTGGTTTGTCGAGCGTTATGACAGCGGTTCGACCAGTGTATTTGATTAAAAAAGGCTCGGTGGAGGGGATTTGGTTCTTCATGGTGGTGGTGATTTCGGCGCCAGGATACTTCGAAAGAATGAAGGAGACATCTTTATGCGCTACTTCCCTTATTGCTTGCGGATAACACTTGCATGCCAGTACCGGGCAGTTGCCCCAATGTTGCGATGCGATGATCCACAGTTCGGATGGTGTTCACCTCGGTTTGTGGAGGACAAGGCCCGAGTCAGGCCAAGAAACGCCGAATCCCCGGACTAGTTGCATTTCACGAACGTTTGACATCCAACGTAACCCGCGCCCGAATCCTAAAGGGCTGGGTGGTAAAACGTCCGTAACGTGTAGCCAGAGGGGGTCTCACTGCCTAACGTCTCAAGCCTAGACCGCCCTTTGCCAGATTGCGACGCTCGTAACCAGCATCGTCAATTTGCGCAGATTGGAGTTCCAGGATGGTGGAGTCGCAAGCCGAGTCGTTGGAGTCTCTGCGAGGTATTTGTACTCGAGTATCTGGACCTGTATGTGATCCAGTAGTTCTGTTTCGGCTGGGCTCTCTTTCTGTTGCGGTCGACTTCTCAGTTGTGCGGATGTCGTGCGAAACTTCTGGATGTCTGTAGACAAGTCCTACGAATTAAATTTGGCAATAATTCGACTGAAGTCGTTTTCATTGTAGTATTCAGTTGCCAATCAAGCCAGTATTATATTGTTGTTCCAAGCCGTCCTCCTCTTCTGCCTATAGAGGACAATACTGAGCCTACCTTCCGCCAAAAGCCCGAGGCTCTCGATCATTAAGCCGGTTTGCCCAAATCCTATTATGCGAAGATATAGACGGCGAAGTGATAGATAACGACAAGACAGATGGTGAGGTAGCAGACGGCGACGTGAAAGATGATGAGAAGACAGATGGTGAGGCGACAAACTAGGGAATGAACGGTCCTACACGAGGTAGAAGGCGTGGTAACGGAACAGGTCGTGACGGGATACGCGGTAAATCCGTATGCAGACCACCGATTTCTTTTTCATGCCGAAGGAGAAGCTGCATTGGTTCGGTATTGGATAAGTGTTCAGCATCTGTCAGGTATAGACCAATCCACATACCACGTGCAGTGAAATGGACGTCAACCTAGAGCTACCAGCAAGGTTGATATTCAGAACACTCAAAGATGGCGTAATCCTTGCCTCAGGCTGCTGATGTAGGTAGTGCTCAACTCCTACTGCAGGGTAGCTTCGATTTCTGCTCTTTATGAGGACTGCTGTGAGATGGTCGTCTTCGCTTATTGGTGCCATGTCGAGAGGGGGTAGCTTTTTCGTGGTATAAGAGGTCTGCCTTGGCCATTCTTGATCCCCGACTCACTGTTTATTGGATGAACATTGGCAATACGGTGTAGACTGCTGAATCTGAAGAGCATAACAAACTCGAGCCCCGTTTAAACAGTCGCAGTGTACAAATTCGCAGAGTACGAAACCGCAGAGTACGAAGCCGCAGAGTGCACAGCCTTTTCCAAGCTCTCCAAGATTTCTAGACCTGCCCTGCGACTGTCTATAAGATTGAGGCGTAGAATTTGAGTTCTTTGGAGAACTGCGTCGGACTGGACCAGTGTCATGAACCGCATCTCAAGATACTGCATGTAACTCTCGACCAGTCCCAAGGCTAAATCCGGCGAAAAATCAGGGAAGTAAATTTCCACGGGGCACGACCGCAGCCATTCTTCCAACCTATCCATCTTAGTGAAGACAACGACGAAATTGCTCCTCTGGAACCATCGACTGTTCAGAATAGAGTCGAACAAGGTCAGCTGTTCCTGCATTCGATTGACCGTTTCATCCTCGAAGAGTAGTTTCGCGTAATTGTGGGCATCAATTGTGAAAACCACGGTCGAGACATTGTCAAAGGCGTGGATCCATTTTTTTCGTTCAGATCGTACACCTCCTACGTCGAAGAGCCTGTACGTGAGACCTTTGTACACCAAGAAGTGTTCGCTGACGCCGGTTGTCTTGACTCTGCTCCGTAATTTGTCTTCATTGGTAGGTACGTAGTCGGGAGACATGAGCCGTTCGATATCAGTGGCATAGTCCCGGAAGCTATCCAAGAGCTGATACTCGCGCCTTCGCCCAAATACCTCTTGGAACCCGGAGTCGACCCAAAGTGATTTGATGGCATGCATGACTTCAGGCGGGCAGCCTTCGATTTGAGCTGGTTGCATGAAGATTGTTTGGGTGTGGTACTCATTGTGATCATCTTCCAGGGATAGCTCAAGTGACTCCATGGCTTCTAGTATAACTCGGGCACCATGGACAGCGTTGGACCGTATGATCTCACTGAAATCGTCCGCCGCATACGGAGTGTATTGTTGTTGCAAGTATGATTGTAGCACTCGCAGTAACGTCGTTTTCCCGCTCTCCGAGGTACCAAGGATTATTACGTTCGGCGTCAGCATCTTTTCACGTGTCGGCATGTTTTCATGTGGCGTCGAGTCTGGTTGCGTCCAGCCTTGAGCATCTGCTCGCCGGGGTGATCTCCTCAACCAACTGCGCAAAAAGAAGGTGCCTGGCTGCCGTGCAAGCTTAAACGACCGGCCAGACTTGGATGAGTAGTTAGCAGCCGGAGTGTTCGTTGTATGCTCATGTGGAATTGAGGGAAGCCTAGTCTGTGTGGCCACAGTGTCTTGCGCGGCCACAGTGTCTTGCGCGGCCACAGTGTCTTGCGCGGCCACAGTGTCTTGCGCGGCCACAGTGTCTTGCGCGGCCACAGTGTCTTGAGCAGCTAATGTTTGCCGATCGATATTTCCCGTAGAGGCGACTTTGTCGTTCACATCCTGATCGTCAGGCTCCCCTTCTCTTGTTATTGATAAAGTCGTGTTGGCATCATCGTGTGCAGTCGAATCTATATGTGGAATAGCCACAGGGTCATTTCTAGCCCTGATGGCTTGTCTCAAGTGAGATCTTTCTGCCTGCTGGTAGATTCTCGAGCCAAGTATCAAAGTGTCAAAGTCAAACATGACACTAATGTTCGCCGTGGTTTCCGAAATGAAGCTATGTGTATCATCGAGACCAAGTATCGAGGACGAACACTCTCTTGCCAGTGTCAATACACTCTGGCTCTCTTCACGGCGCATAAACCCCTGCTGTTGCGTCCAAGTCTGACTACATGCATGTCAAAAAGCCGCAGTAAACACACTCAACGGAACTTACCACTGAGTAGCTTGAAGTAACAGACTTAACGCGTTGACTTGTCGATCAAGTAGAGTCGAGTAATCAACTATCTCCTTCTCACTCCAAAGGAACTTGACTCTAGTCTTGGCTGCCATGCCGGAGGGACCAGGCGAGTCGAATTGATCAAGTTGTTTGTGGAGAGCGAGAACCAATACCCCGAAGCTGTCGAGGGAGTTTCCAATCTGCAAAGCCAACTGCCGGAACCTCGGATCGCGGTCATTTTCAGCCTTGTTCCAGACCGACAGCTGATCGAGTGCTGTTTGAACGATGTATAGTTGCCCGATCATAGTGGAAATGTGTATGGGAGCGTCGTGGAACTTTGTTTTGAGGGTGCTTAGTCCTGTGATGCACTTCAGGACGACATCGCCCAGAGAGACGGCCGCGCCCACAACCTGGAAGATTGTTACAGGGTCCATGATGTGGACCGAAACAAAGCACTAGGACGTGGCAAGTGAGTTCAGAAAGAGGAGTAAGACAGAGAAGACAAGCAACTCGTAAAGCAGAATAGGTTGGACTCCGCAAGGCTCCTGGGTTCACCGGTCGGTCTGCCTTGACGGCGCACTTCGGCTACTCTCCAATAGGAATTCTGAGATTCGCCAGCTGGCATGAGGCCCAGCAGCCACACCGCGCGTAAGCCGGACGCTGCTATCTCAGACTAGCTCCAATGTTCTCGTATTGCTGTTCTCCGCACTGTAAGGCTCGCCAATCTTTATCGAGCACTTAAGCCTGGGTCATGCCAAGTGTAGGTGCCGTGTTTCCTGGATGACAAGATGTTTGCTTCGGACGCTTCTGACAGCCATGTTCACGAGTTGCTAGGTAAACGTAGAAATGTAGCGTAGGTTGTGAAACTGCAGAGCACGACTGTAACGAGGTGTACAAAGCGACTGATGTCATGTTCGATGTCTCAAGGGCGAGGCTAGACGTTAATCGGTGGCTCCGAATCGGGATTGGCCCGTGTGCGGCGGTACCATAAGTGTCAAATGAAGGACGAATACAAAGCCTAGGCAAAGAATTATGACATGCCAAAGGCGAAAAGGAGACAGCGAGCATCTGTCTGAAGGTAGAGACCAGTCAGCAGCGTCTGCTGCCTTGTGTGAAATCCAACAAAAGCCTCAAAACCATCTAGTCCCAAAGCAACCTAGCTGCATGTGCTAGCGCCAACCTCGCCCATTGGTTGTTGCACTGCCCCGCCCATCCTTCTCACTTATTAACCGCCACCAACCTACTTCACCACCCTCAGCCCAGCCCACCGCAAACACCCCCACAACACACGACTCCCAGTTCAGCGCCCGCGACACCACGACTCGCACCCCCTTCCCCCCTCCACACCGACACCCACCCGCGCTTCAGCAGAGAGACCGTCCAACCAGTCTCATGACCACGGACATCCAAAACCTCAAGTCCTTCGATCCGTTCGCGGAAGCCGAAGACTCCGTCGGCGACCAGAAGACTGCCAGTCAGAACTACATCCACATTCGCATTCAGCGTAAGTTTCTCCCTCCCTTCGCGGAAGCGCACTTTTTGCAGTGTGTGTGTGCCGCTGCCTGTACCCCGCACGTGCTGATAATTTGTGCACAGAGCGCAATGGTCGCAAGACCCTGACGACGGTCCAAGGCCTCCCCAAGAAATTCGACCAAAAGAAGATCCTCAAAGTCATCAAGAAGAAGTTCGCTTGCAATGGCACCGTCGTCACCGACACCGAGATGGGCGAGGTGATCCAGCTCCAGGGCGACCAGCGCAAGGATGTCCAGGAGTTCCTGACTGACAAGAAGGAGGGCCTGGGCTTGGACAACAAGACCATAAAGGTCCACGGTTTCTAAGCGACTACACTATCTACCGGTGCGATACCCCGCGTCCGTCACCCGCCGCCTGTCCCTCATTCCTCACATCTGGCAATATTTTCAAGGTCGAGGGCGGGCAGCCGCAGACTTGTGAGCACACGTCGAATGGCGGGGCGATATATTACGGCGCAGCATCGGTAGATACCCAGGGACGTTATCATTCGGAATTTGTTCTCTTTCCTAATGCCTTTGCTTTGGGAATGCGGCGGAGGAATGCGTATCTCTCTTGAGTCATAGCTTTACAGATACATAGTTACGAAAAGGGCAGGACACGGGCTCACGTAGCGCTCACCCGGTCCGCAGAGGCCGCGCTTGATAGTGAATTACCTTGTCCGCCATTAAAAAGACTTCCCGATGCGTGCTATCGTGTTATCGTGAGGTCCAAAGTTTCAAACGGCTAACGTTCTACGCACGTGCCTACTCCCCCTCGTCGCCATCCTCAGCCTTGTCATCCTTCACGACTCGACTCTCCTGCTTCCTATACAGAACAGCCAACTCCTCCGCCTCGGTCGCCTCATCAATCCCTTTATCCTCCCTCACCTTCAAAAATCTCGGAAACCGCGTACTCAATCCCCTCTCCTCACTAACCAACCCAATTGCCGCCGTATACGTAGGAGACAAAGTCAAATCCGCGAACGCCACCTCCCACACCTCGCTTGGTTCAAACCATACATCCGGCGTCCCTCCACCGCCATTATACTCTACATACGCCGGCTTCCCACCAAACAGCACAGTCTTAGAGTCCGGGTCATCAGGATCGTATCTTACGCGGTTGGCCTTATAGAAGGCGTCTGTGAAGCCGGACATGCATTTTGTGACTGCTTCGAGGTGGCCGGTTGAGGAGTTGCGGATGGCGAGCAGGATGGGGGACCACCAGGCTGCTTTGCGGCCGGAGCCGTGGAAGGCGGCGATGGGAATTAGGTCGAGGGTTTCTGACGTTTGGTTGTAGTCCTTCTTTACTTTGAGCCAGGCGTCGAGGCGTTTGTCTGGGTGGTAGGTTGAGGGGAGAGCTTTACGGCGGGTGGCTGGTTTGACGGATTCTTCCGTTGTGGGGGGTTTAGATTTGGATTTGCCTTTGGCCTTTGGCTTTTTGGGGGTGGTGGGTTCAGATGGTTGCTGCTCTTCGGGAGGAAGGTCGAGCTCGGCTTGAAGGTCTGGGTTGGGTAGGTTGTCGAGGATCTTAACCATGATGCCCTCGCATTTTATGTCTGTGGCGCTTTTGAAGAAGTTCTGGACTTGTTCTTCGTCAGCAGAGGTGGCGTCGAAGCTCTTGACCCAGGTGAAGTGATGCGGGATCTCGACGAAAAGACTGCGGAGCAGATTACGTCTCTCTCTGAAGGGTCTGTCCAGGAGCTCTTCGCCATTCAGATACATCAGATCGAAGGAGAAGAGGCAGACGTCAATCGTGACGCTCGTCACTGCGACATCCTTTCTCGCTCGGTTCGCAAGTGTCTGGAACGTCTTCAGTTCGCCTGACTCTCGGTCGATGGCAACGACCTCGCCTTCAAGGATGAAGCTCGACACGCCCTCGCCTCGAATCTTGGGGACCAAGGCGACAAGATCCGGGTACTTATCCGTCATAACCTCCAAATGCCGCGAAAAGATTGTCACCTTTCCATCCCCATCACAATGTACCTGCGCCCTCTGCCCGTCATACTTGTACTCGCAACTGAAATCGCGTCCCTGTAGCTTCGTCAGCATCTCGCCCAGATCCCTCGTTATGCTTCCCAACATTGGCCTCAACGGTATATGCATTGCCAGTCCACATCTCAGCAGCAATTCGTCGCAGACGCCGATTTCGAGAAGCGCAGGTATGAGGTCGTTGTAGTTCGGCCGACGTGCGAAGCACGCTTTTACGATTTCCTCGTTCTTAGAATATGTTTCGGCGAGCTCATCTTTCTTGAGGGCACGGAGGGAGGAGGGGGTTCGGGTATCGAAGGGGGCGTTTGCGGGTTTGGAGAGCATGAAGGCGCGGGATAGAGCGATGAGCATGGTGGTTTTGACGGCGCCGATGCGTAGATGTTGTACTAGGGTTCGCACAATGTAACGGCTTTCTTCTGCGCCTCTTGCGTCTTGAAGTAGCCTCTCCACGTGTCTCTGTTTTGCCTCCACACTGCCGTGGCCTTTGCTATTGGCAATCTTGACCAGCGAATCGAACACGCCTTTGATCGTCAGCGGCTTGGGTTTCCGCAGCGTGAACGACTGTCTTTTCTTCGCCTCAAAAGCCACATCGCCCGGGTCGCCATACTTGTTATACAATGTCTTCAACCCTGCGTTGTCCAAGCCGCACACCTTCTTCAACGCCTTGGAAATCGCACTTCCTCCCAACCCAAGCTCAAGATCAATGTACGGAGGCGAAATCGAGTTCGTCGCGAGCCATACCGCCGGAAGTAAGCTCTCCGGGTCGCCCTCGATAATCGTACGTAGCAGGTTGACAAGCGTGTCCACGATCTTAATCCGACTCGTCGTGTTGTTGACCAGCACAAATCCCCTTGTCAACAGCGCATATGTCGCGTGTCCCCCGTCTACTGCCCAATGCCTCTGTAGCTCCGCTAAATGTTTCCGCGGGTCGAAGTCGAGCGGCGACTGATCGAAGGGAATATTCGCGCAGACGTTGTCTTCTTCGGTGGCGGTCGATTGGAGGGAGAGCGTGTTCTTCTTCGGCGCGGCGGGTTCAACGGGCTCTTCGGGAGGTTCGTCGAGTTCTACAGGATGGGGAGGGCTGCGTTTAGCATCTACTGCGTTGTTGGTGTCGGGTCTCTCTGGATCGGCGTAGAGCTCATCGGAACTCGTCGGCTCGACGAACCCTTGCTGATCTTCCCTGTTCCATTCTTCCTGCAACTTGCGCGCAAGTTCCTCATCCGTGAGTGCCGGCTCGTCCTTCTCGCCATCGGCCGTCTGCTTTGTGCTTGTATTCTTCACGGCGGTGTTGTTGACTACTTTGGCAGCATCGTCCTTCTGCTTCGCAAAGAAGTAATTGAGGTTGCGGGCGGGCTGGCTTGACCCGTCATTCTTCTTGCGACGTTTGGCCGGGCTACTCATGTCGAGGGGCGAGTTGCGGGCGATCACAGGACATGCGACGGCGACATCGCATTCGAGCTTTAGCGATCATTCACGTCATGACGCGCTTGGGCCACACCTTATTTCTCCACTTCACGTGCTCACGCGTCTTCTTCTCAACCTTTGACAGGGCTGCCTTGCCCGTCATCGTCACCACTGCCCTGGTGCATTCGGGATAGTTTGCTCGACGTATGTGATAAAAAGCATGACTGTGATGCATTCTAATCGGATTGTATGCTGGTATGTGAAACATCCTTTCCTAGGTTCATTGATAATCATACGAGAAGCTTCCTGCAGGCAAATGCGAACTATCCATATTCTTCCGTCAAATTGGATTGCCATTAACAACCAGAAGCGTCATTGAATGTTCCATCGCGCGGAGTCCCATGTTCCTCGATAGATATGTTGTTGAAACTGTCGAAGGATCGCAGTGCTGATAGCTTGATCCGTGAACAAAAAGAATGTTATTGCTATATAAGAAAGAAGTGCCGACTAGCAGCTTATTTAACTATACTATTAGCGCGATTATATGATCGCGCTGCTCCCGATCCATTCCCTAGTACTTACTCTAAAGTAATATATTAGAGTGAGCTAGTACTTTATTAGTAGAAAGTATATAAGTCGTCTTATATAAGACTAAGATAGCTTATATATCTCTATATACCCCCTAGGGCGAATTATGCGTAGCGTTCCGTCTATATTCTATAGTTCTCTTATATATATTTTGTGTAGTTTACTTAATTCTACTCTATCTAATTATAAGTTAATTATTTAATAGTAATAGCGTTTACGCGGTAGTTTAATTATTTATTTATTTTAATATAGTATAGGCGTAGGGGTTTACTTATTTATTTATATTAAGGCGGTATAGGAGCGGTATATTTATAGTAAAAGTAGATAATATAATATAGTCTTAATCGCGCTACTCTCTTAATTCTTTAACCTTTCTCCCTCTCTATATTTTAAATACTTAATACTCGCCTTCGTATATATATCTATATTCTTATTTTTTTACTCTTATACTCTTCGAATAACTCTTCTCTATTTATAATAGTAAGTATTATAATTAGCTCTCTCTATATTAATCGCTAGCTAACTATTTATAATAGCTATCTAAGAAGAAAATCGCCGCGTTATCCTTCTTATCTAGATACTAATCTAGTTAACTAGCTAGTAATAATTCTAATATAATTAATAATACTTAACCGAAGATATAGTTAATTAGAAGATACTTAGATTTAAAGAAGCTTAAGAATAAGTAGGCTAATTCTTTAGTAAAGTAGCTAAAGAGCTAGAAGTATAAAGAGCTAACGTCTAAGTCTTCTTCTAAAGAGAAGAGGATTCCGTCTAAGAAGCTAAGTAGTAGAGATAGGAACTAAGTATTAGTTAATAGGTCTAATTAGAAACCTAGATAGAAAGCTAAGTATAATAATATTTATATTACTTATCTTAAGTAGCTAATTAGCGGTCGTAGAGATAGTATTTATTATAATTTTAAAGAATTTTATAGCTAGCGCTACTATTATTACTATACTTATACTTATAAGAAGGTATAAGTTTTAAAAGTCTCCTTCTTTAATATATATTAATCTTTTAAGTAGTCTAGTCTAGATTAAACTATATATCGCGTCGCTTCGTAATCTACTAATAAGATAGCTAGAGGTAATATTATATTCTTTTATAATTTAATAGTTTATACTAATTTTAATATAGTCCCTAATTATTATAGATCTTAAGAAGCTAATTATCTAACTTCTTAACTTAAATAATATTAATACGGTTATTAAGGCCTTTAAGAATAAGCTTAGTTTTTCTAAGCTTATAAATTAAACGCTCTCTCTTAGTTACTAAAAGAGATAGCTAAAAGATATTATTAAAGATTACTTAAATAAATCCTTAAGTAATATTTCTTTAATATTTAATTAATTCTTCTTTACTTCTACGGATCGCCCGACTTCTTGCTTTAAATAGAATATTCTCGCTCTAGTAGATTATTCTACTTCTAGTTCTAGTTAGTCTATATATACTCTTAATTATTATCTAGCTATTAGCTTAGCTTAGTATATATTTACTAGAAGCTATAAGATATCTAATTTAAGCTAGACTCTAAGCTATAATAATTATTACTTATCTAGAGCTATATATAGTTAGCTTACTATAGTATATAATTAGTTATATAATCCTTTCTATATAGCTTTATAGAATTATTTTACTTTATCTTTATATCTACTTTTATAAGATTATATTACTTTATCTCCGGGCTTTAATAATTAAGAAGTTAGATATAGTTATTAGAGTTTTTTATCTTCTTATTATACTAAGTAGCGCGCTACTTAAGCTACTCTAGTCTTCTTTTCTACTTATTCTAGCTACTAGAATAATAATCCGCCGCCTTTATATAGTTATTTAATTAACTAGTAAGATAATTTAAACGTCTTTTAATCTTATATTAAGGCTCCTTTCTAGACTAGAGTTAAGTCTAATTATCTAAGAATACTATTTAATCTGTAGAAGAGGGTCCTAAATCTAGTAGCTAAAGTAATTAATCTTAAGAAAGTTTCTTCTAGAATATCTATTTATACTTTTTAGGCTCTAGAGACTACTAAAGGATCTATTAATTCTTAAGCTACTACTTATATAGTTAATTATTATAAGAAGAAGTATTACCGCTTTACTAAGCTAATAGATTAAGTATTTAATCTTATTATAGAGAGTAATTAGATAGTTAGCTATCTTAGAGTAGTCTTTTCTAGCGTTTAAGAGATAATTAGTAGTTATAGTTAAGGTATTAGCGGGATTATTTTCCCTTTAGTTACTTTATTTAAAGGTAATAGTTAATAGTAATTATAACTTTCCTTAGTATAATTAGTTCTTTATTTCTTTAATTAGTAACCTCGTATCTTTTATATTTAACTAATTCTTAAAGTGCTTAAATTATTATTTTATAAGAGCCTTTATAAGGCTATTAGCTAGTATATTAGCTATAGTAAGATAGGTAATCTTAAATAATTCTTTTATATACTCTTATTATAACTATATATTCTAAATATTAATATATTAGAGTTTTATTATAATATATTTATTCGCCTTAATAATAAGTTAAATTATTTATTAATTATTATAAAATATTTACTATATTAATTCTAGATTAAGCGTAAGCTCTTTAAAAAGGCGTTTTAGAGCTATTACTTCCTTACTTATATACTTAAGAGTAAGTAGCTCTACTTTAGTTATTAAGATTATAACTATTAATTATTAAGTAGCTTTCTAAATAATAGGTCTACTAAATAAGAGTATAATATATCTATAAAATAAGTGTCTTATATTAATATTATCTATAAATGATATATCTCTATAGATTATAAGATTAGGTCTATTATAGTTCCCGTATTATAATAATCTCTAGCGTATTTAATAGAGGTACGTAATTACTTAATTAATTACTATAAAGTATTTCTTACTTAGGTTTATAAGAAACTATAATAGCTTTAATACTAGAAATATAATATTAGGTTATAGTATTATAGCTATATATAGGGCCGATCTAATGCGTTCTTAATATTATTTAATCTTATACTTAGACGCTTCGTCTATTAATTTAATAAGTTCTATTAATAATAGTAATATATCTAGAAATATTATAGTATTACTTAGTTTAAATTTCTTTATAATTTTATTAATATATATATTATATATAAGGGTAATTATTTTAATTATTTAATCTCTAATTACTTAAACCTCTAGGAACTATTCTACTAGTTCTTTTTCTTTAATTCTATATTTCTTAGTAATCTTTTTTTATAGCTTCTAAGTATTAGCTTTATATATCTTTAGATATATAAGTAGAATATTATCTATATAGAATAG
>Ga0247733_1000247_pt1 | contig 48447 bp, 49 predicted proteins | sample UWRJL043104R2_FD_180932 | JGI IMG/M metagenome (GOLD analysis project Ga0247733, IMG submission 180932) | Plant litter microbial communities from Arlington Agricultural Research Station in Wisconsin, United States - UWRJ-L043-104R-2 | ecosystem: Environmental > Terrestrial > Plant litter >...
GGGGGAGTGTGGGATGGAAGCGGGATGGAGGTCTTCAAGCTCAAGCTCTTGGTCTTGGTGCTGCTGTTTCCCTGGCGGGGACGCCGCGGTGCGCTTGCGGAGGAGGGTGGAGGTGGGCGTCTCGCTTGTTGCCGCTGTTGAGGAGTCTGCTGGTGAGGTCGAGGAAGTAGATGGTATGGCGATGTATTTTCTCGGTTTGTCGAGGGGTTTGCGCTTAGACATGTTTGATGGCGATGGTGGGAGGAAACGACGGAACCACGGCGTTTTGGCTTCGTTCGACTTCTGTGTCCTCTGTTCTTTCTTCGTGTCCGATTTCTTGTTTGTCGCAGACTCGGTGGCCGTGTTTTCGGTGGCAGTGCTGCTCCATGTCCCTGGCGGAAAGCTGACTAGCCAGACGGTAACGACCCAGATCGAACCCAGCGCTAGGCATATGTACAAGGCGAGCTGTAATACGGCTGGTAGGGGGGGTAGTTCGAAGTCGCCCATATTTGTGGCGAGCGAGCGGCCGATGAGAGGGGGGTGGTTGTAGCGGAGCTGTGCGGCGTTGAGGCTTTGTATAGCGTGGTAGTTGTGGTGGGTTGCGTAGGTTTCCTGTGTTGATGTATGCGATTCGGATGTGGTGGGAGTTGTGGTCGTGGTGAAGAAAGTAGATGGCATAGACGGTGCCGAGGAATTGGTCTGGTATAGACGTCGTGGGGTGAACTCCTGCGGCGGTGAAAGCTCATGTGAATACGACTCGCTCTGCGCACTGGCTAGGCGACGCAAAATTTCTACGACGTGACCTGCTGCAAACTCGTCCTGCTCTTCCTGCGTAGCATCTACTTTTCTCATAGCTACCTCTGTACTTATCACGGTGTCTGCTACCGCTGTTTCCGCAGCTGCTCGGCCGTCGATGACCGTGCCCACCCTCCCAGCGCCTATGATCGACCATGGCGGTCGCGGCCAGACAAAGGACTTTGCCATCGTAGTTGTGGCAGATACATGTTGAGTCTCAGAAGTGGAGGCATGTTGCGCAGTTGTCAAGGTAGCCGGTGTAGCTGGCGTCGGTGTTGTCGGTGCCGGTGTGGAAGTGTTAACGGGAACATACCGTGTCTTCGTCACTGTTATCATGGTTGTAGCTGGCGTATCGTCTAGCCACGATGATAGGGGGTTTTCTACGAGGATGGTCTCGGGGCATGGGGGGTCGAGGTTGGTGTCGGAAAGGAGTGGCATGGTTACGACTTTGCGTGTAGCTGCAGTTGCGTGTAGCTGCAGTTGCGTGTAGCTGCAGAAATGGGTCGATAGATCTAGATGATCTGTGATGCCGTGAACTGTAGAGGATGTGTGCAAGTTCTCAAATTGGGGTTATAGATAAAATAGTGGAGAGGGTACGTTGCGGTAACTTTTAAACAAAGGACCAGGTACAAGGTGAAGCAAGTTTCTTGAAGGTAAGTAAGCATGTCAGACAGCGTGTTGAACATTAATGCTGAATCGCATGGACACATTCCAACATTCAATTCTTTCTTCATGTTCCCACGAGCCAGCTAGTCACAGCAGCAAGTTCACCACACTTCAACATCAAGGGATACGGCGACGAAGACATTGGTATGAAACCTTCATTAACAGTCAATTACTAACAACATACGCAACTCGCACAGTCGCAGCCGAAGCCGACAACAAAAGGAAGTACGCCATATATCCCTGCCATTCTGACGCATCCAGATCGTACATGCTCGCCATGTGAGGCTGCCCCTAAATGCAAATCGAGTTGCTGGTATCGCCGAAATCTATAGCTTTCGTGGCTGTCGGAATGGAATCGCGAATTATAAACGCATGAGACGAATTTTGATGATACAAGAAAATGGTGGCCGGGGAGGGACCGGTGGGTGTTGCGCATGGAGTATGCGGCACGACGACATGCTTAGAGTGACTAGGCATGTGGGGACATCACGAGTGATGTCCAAGTACGCGGCCGCAGTGTCGTGCGGCTCGAGTCACAGGTGGACTCGATGTCTTGAAGAGCGATAAAGTGGTGCGAAGTAGACAATAAAGAGATAGTTACTTCAACGACGGTTGAAGTTGAGGTAGCGAGCCTGGCACACGTTAGTCTTGACATCTTCACGCAACGGCTTATGGAAGGGAGTATACATACAGCGAGGAAAAGAATGATCAAGTTCGATCCGATGAACGCAGCAAAGATGCCCAGATCCCTCCAGCGGTTATTGAAAGAGTATCCAAGCGGCTCGTAGAACTCGTCGCCGATCTTGAACGCGCAGTACTGGCACATGTCGGTGGCGTTGTTGAGAAGGTAGCCAGGGGCGCCATTGGAGAAGAAGTCGGTCATGTAGGTACCGCAGTCTTGGCCTGCAAAACGAAAGAGTTAGCTGTGTTCGGGTATATACCATAGGGCTAGTGCACTTACCTTGAGGTGCCTTGAAGCTGTTGAACTCCTCAGGCTTACACGTCACCGGCAGATCATGAAGCTCAGTGACAATCATGCCACCGATGAGCCTCGTGAACGGATCCAGCTGATACAGCCACGCTCTCCAGAATCCAGGAATCTGCGGCTTCGGGACCGTAACACCGCAGAAGAGGGCGAAGATGATGATAATGAAAGGGTTGCAGAGCGACGAAATGAAAGGAGAGGGTGTCAAGGCGGCGACAGCCTGACCTAGCGTGACCGAAAAGATCTCAGTGATAAGGATGATGAAGAACTGGTAACCTGCGCGGTCGCTCGAGGGATTGAGGCCAGGGATGTAGTAGATCGGGATGAAGAAGAATACGGCGCAGAGGACGCTGTACGGCATCTCGGCGACGATCATGGAGAGGGCGAAGGGGAAGGTCTTGTAGGCCTTGGACATCTGCTCACGGTAGGAAATCATGCGGGCGATGGCGTACTTGGGCTCAACCTGGGCCAGGATCAGTGCCGGAAGCACAGTGACCTGGAAGATGATGAAGACGCGGTACTGTAGCGATGATCGGGAGTCGTCAAGCTGGAGGTACATGAGACCGGTAAGAAGCGCGATGATGACGTGGTTGAACAGACGCGTGAAACCATAGTTTGGTGTCCGCCAGAAAGACAGGTTCTGGCGCCTGTTGACCAGTTTGATCTGATGCAACAGGGGCGTGGCGTACTCCTTTTGCACGACAGTCTCTGCTGCACCGACTTCGGCACTCCGTGTGTCCTTGATGCGAACAATCTCTTGCTTTGCCTGAGCAAACTCTTCCGAGTCAGCCCAAACATCGGCCCAGTCCTTCTTGCCCAGGCGTGGTGCGGACCCGGCACCAATAGCATCGAGCATCCACTCGGCCGGATTGGCATCAGACGGGCAATCGGCGCCGTTCTTCTGGAAGTAGGAACGCAGGACATGGGCGTCTTTTCCGATGTCGCCAAAGTATACGCACTGGCCACCACGCTGCAACAAGAGCAAGCGATCGAAGTTCTCGAACAGCGCAGAGTTCGGCTGATGGATGGTGCACAGGATAGCCTGACCAGCAGCAGCGAGTTTGCGCAGGAAGCGGACGATGTTGAAGGCACTTTGCGAATCGAGTCCGGAAGTAGGTTCGTCGAGGAAAAGGAGAAGTTCAGGTTTGGCGGCCAGTTCGACACCGATCGTCACACGCTTGCGCTGTTCGACCGCGAGGCCACTTTCTGGATCACCAATGATAGCATCGGCCATGTCTTCCATCTCGAGGAGAGAGATGATCTCTTCGACATATGCGTATTTCTCCGATTGAGGGGTCTCGAATGGCTGTCGGAGGTCGGCGGAGAAGCGAAGTGCCTCACGGACTGTAGTAGCGGGTTCGTGGACATCGAGCTGTTCGGCGTAGGCAGTACCTCGCTGGAAGGCGATACCCGGAGGCTTTCCGTCGACGAGCTTCTCGCCTCCAATAACACCCACGTTCTTACGCGCGGCGAGGACGTCCAGTAACGTAGTTTTACCAGCACCTGATGCTCCCATGAGGGCAGTGAGCTGACCAGGCTTGACGAATCCATAGATGTTGTTGAGCAGTCTCAGGTTGCCAGACGGGACTGGTACATCGTAGCAGAGGTCTTCCCAAGTGAGCACAGCTTTTGACGTGATGTTGAGACCGGAACTGGCATCGGTGTCCTCCTCCTTGCGATTACGCTTGTCGCGTTTGGTGCGAAGCTTTTCGTTTAGTTCTTTGAGCTCCTTGTCCTCCTTGACGAAGAAAGTGACGGTACGGCCGCCAGCTCCCCACTTCACAAATTCACCGAAGAATGCGTTTGCGCAAAGGAAGCCGACGATAAGAACCATGATGATGCCCCAGTTCCGCCACAAGTCCTTTGTATCATACGTGAATGACTGCCTGATGTAGTCTGCGCCTCGAACCATGGTGGAACCTGCTTCGCTGCCTGGCAGTGTGCAGACCTGCGAGTTGATATCGTCGTAGCCGGGGCCGGAAGGAACAAGTGCGGTGCCCGCGCAGGTCAAGTCCAGTCGTCCGAATTCATTCATCATCAGGGCCGAAAAAGCCAGACCTAGTGCGTTGATGTAGAAGATCCATCGAAGCCAAACTTGCTCAGACTGCCACTGGATGAGATAACCAGAAGTCAAGACGAACAGGGTGATGATGGTAGCAGCAAGTCGAATAGCAACGTCAAAGTCAGGGCAAAGACATCCGACGGTTCGGAAGAAGAGCGTCATGGCGAGATATCCAGTGACAATCATCAAGTAAAAGATGAAGAACGCGCCGGCATCTCGTACTAGTCCGGTCATGAAGTATACCATGACACTGAACACAAAGATCTGTACCGAAGAGAATAGCAAGTCGACTCCAATCTGAGCTAGCCAGAGTGCTGAAGGCCGATGAAAAGCGAAAGCGCGGTGCTTGTTGATAATGGGCCGTCCCAGCATGACGGCTGGTAACTCGGAGAATGCCTGAAAAGCGTTGAACAAGAGGGAAATGAAGAGCACACCACCCCTGGTGAATGCACCATCAGAGGTTTGCGGAAGATTGAGCCAGACGGTACCGGTGATGATTGCAATGGTGATGGAGGTGATCCAAGAGACAACGAGACCAAATTTGTCCTGCCACTTGAGAAGGAATTGACGCTTGGCCAATGCCCACATCTGTAGGTAGAAAGGAATGGCATATACAGACTTCTTCGGTGCATGTCGCTTGCTCTCCGCTACGGCAGTCTCGAACTCGTCATAAACGTGCTTTTCTTGAGTCATGCGAGCATTGTATTCAGTCATTTCAGCATTGATCCTGCCTGCCGTTGCGGAGTCCTGGAAGGCCTTTGCGAGGTCGTCTGGAGTGCTTGGAACGTCTTTCTCGTTTCTTCCAGCTTTGTACTCGCGCTCGAAGGGGTCGGTGCATCCAGTGAGGTAGTCCGGTGTGGTTTGACGGGGCTTTTCGCGGAAGCCGAGCCCTTCGAAGTAAGCTCGAGCTTCATTGGCGGGGCCGAAGTACACTTGACGGCCACTATCAATAACGAGGACCTTGTCAAAGCACTTGTAGATGTTCTCGGAGGCCTGATAGAGTGAGACGAAAGTAGTGGTCTTGTAAATGTTCGTCAGCACTCTCAGTGAGTTGGCATAATCGACGGCGGTAGAGGCATCTAGCCCACGGGTCGAATTATCCCATGAGATGACGGATGCGCCTGTGATCATAGTCTCGGCGATGGACACACGCTTGCGCTCGCCTCCTGATATACCACGGACAAACGGATTTCCGACGATAGTGTTGCGAGTATGCTCGATGTTGAACATCTTCAACATGAGATCAATGACCTTCTCTTTGAAATCTTTCCGCGACAGACCGCCTGGCCGCTTCCCGGGCACCTTGGTCTCGAGGGCAAAGTCGAGCGTCTGGCCTACGGTGAGCGTGGGGTGATGGTTCTCCTCCTCTTCGCAGTAGACCGCCTCGCCACGGTATCGCTTCTCGAACAAATCGCTGTCAAAAGGTCCATAGAGAACCTTTCCGTCGATGTTGGTGTATCCATAGCGTTGGTTGGAGATGACTTTGAGAAAGGAGGTACAGCCGCTGCCGGGTCGGCCCAACACCAAGCACATCTCCCCGGGGTTGACGACACCCTTAAAGTCCTTGAGAATGTCGAACTCGCGACCCTTCTTGCCCAATCCTAGCATGCTTTGTGCCGTCGCGAAAACGTTGAAGAATGACACGAAAGCATCCGGGAAGGTCTTTGCGTAGTTCTTGACACCGCCAACTCCGCTCACGGTAAGATCCTCGAACAGCACGCCTATCCGCTTGGACTTGATGCCTGACCTTTCCTCTTCATCGCGATTGCCTCTCAGCACCGACTCGAGGTCGAATGGCTCCTCAGAAGACGACTCGTCGGTTGCTTTCTCTACATCGGCGCCTTTACGGCTCTGGCGCGATTGGACTCGGCTCAACTGGCTGGTCCGGGAGAGCTCGCGGTTCAGTTCAGCGAACGAGGCTTCGGCGCGCGAGATGTTGACGCCAGGAGGGTGGGCATTGCTCTTCTCCGTCGCGTGTAGGCCCGTGTCGCCAATGGTGCTTTCGCTGTCGCGACGAACTTGGCGATTAGGTGAGTGGATGGCCTCAAATGTGCCCCCCTCGGTGTCTTTGTCCAGCTCGGATTTTTCCATGGTGGTGGCGGGCAAGGCTATGGCCTATGTCGTCACCGAAGGCGATGGAGGTGCGTGCAAGTTGGAGCACGCCCAAAGGAAGGTGAGATATGAATACCAGAATATCGTGAGAAGGACGAGAACAGAAGATAACAAAAGGAGCAGGCGAAATTGTTTTTGACAAACTCCGTGCGCCGGGGTTAAGACGGTAGGACATGGTTGTGATGGCAAGGACCCACCCGAGCTAATGTAGGTAGCTAGAGGCACTAGTCTGCCGGCGCAAATCACGTCCCAATCCGTTTCGTGCTGGCGGTCGAAACAACGTGCGAGTCACTGTGAGTCATGGGCAGCCAAGCTGTCGTGCCGTCCCTGTCGCTAGCGCCATCTCCGTTGCTATCACTACCAGCTCCGCAGCGGCGTTCTCGACATGGAATTCGGCATCGATGTCGGCGCCGCTGACATCTCGGAGGGTTGTTGCGCAGCACAGCATGCCTGATTTCCCCCGCCGGATCTCGACGGCCACCTGGTCACGTTGGAGCTCTCCATCTGACTGTTTTCGATATCCCACCAATTTCCTTCGGCGTCGGCGCCTCCCAGCGGCCGAAGTACCGTCGAGTCTGCCCCACCCGGAACACGGGGACGTTGCACCTCCAGAGGCCTCCAGAGGTGCTTACAAAGGAGCCATGTGGGTTCGAATTTCTCTATCTTCAAGTGTCGCAAATCTTACACTAGCGACCACTCCGTTTTTCGTCCATCTGGGCACGCTGACGACCACGCGTCGCTACCTTGACCGCGATCGGCTTCAGTCTGTATCGGACATGGCGGCATAACCTCATGAAGACCACGACTTCATCTCATGACGCTTACTATTCACTCCGCTCAGAACTTTCCGCTTCTGGTTAGCGGCGCTTGGCATCTACCATCTGCAAAACTCAAACTAGGGACGATTGCCCTTGGTTTTGCTGAACGACGAACAATCTCGCTCCTTTCATCTCACATGCAAGAACAGTGTGTCAGGGGCCATACGCAGTACGCATTTCCGCTACCTTCCGGCGCAGTCATTGTCATTCATGCAATCTAGACTTGCTCGGCCGGCTCCACTCCACAGCATGAGCGCTTTTGACTCATCTTGGCATAACTCTCCGGCTGTGGTTATAGGAGAAAGGGCGCATCAAGGCAATGGACGCAGCCCTTTTCTCGCCTTACGTTAGGACGATGTGGATCCCTGCATCTTCAGTCTGGCACCCTCGTAACGTTATGCTTCACCGCTATTGACGTCTCTCGCCGTTAGTCTCGAGGCTACGTTTCCGGTCAATAAGCTTACAGCGACGACGCACAACTCTGGACCTAACATCCCGCTAACCACCGCTTGCTACACAGTCAAGGAACTGTCTCTGCCCTGTTTGCGAAGCTAAACATACAGTATCCGTCTCTGGCGCATAGCGAAACACCAACATGTCCGACTCCGCTCTCCCAGCGACACCGTTGATTGGCCAATCCGCAGCCTACCCCGCGACCCCCAAAGCGACAGCTCGCATTCGCTCATCCAGCCCAAAATACTCGCTCCGACCCTATTTAGACCCCACTAGGCTTGAGCAACGTCCGTCTGCACCTGAAAGATACGATTCAATACGAACGCCGTTGACGCGGGAAAGAGTCATCGCTCGACGCAGCCTCACTCGCACCGGTGACGAAATCCCGGGACGAAGGGCAACCAAACGGCCTGTTGTACGACCAGCCCGGCCACACAAATCAATCCATTGCGCAAATTCTCCGAATCGAGACGCATGTGCTCCCCCGTAGGCAGAACCATCTACACGCCACACCAAACCTCCATTCCATGTCACCACAGCCCACGAGGTGTAAAGCGCAGGGTGCATCCGTATAGCAGATAGTAGACGCGCTATCATGTGCCATGGCGTTCGACGTGCAGATACGCGGATCGACGGAGCTGACTGAGTGTAAATTTAGGGCACGGGTTTGTCGGACTCTTGCTGGGACGTACTCACCAACAGATTAATCGCATTGGCTCCCACCATACGAGAAGAAGTCTCAGTCTCGAAGTTGCCAAAGACTATATATTCTATGCATCTCGCGGTGGAGATGCGCGGTCCAGAGCAGCCTTCCCTCAAGCCAACGACTTGTACCTCGCCAACATGTATTCCATACCCCCGATCCGCTTCGCGCCGTTCCAAGTCGCAAATGCCCCTTCGCCAAACGGGAACGTCGGACACCCCTTCTTCCAACCGCAGACGCCGTCAACGACCGCGAACGGCACGACTTCCACGAACTCCCCTGCATCGCAGACGACAAATGGACAGTAGCACTTTCCATGAGCCATAGCACATGCGCCCGCGCGACTGGACATGACCGCATCGAGAAATACGCCAGGACGCCTGCCTTTACGCATTGGGTAGCATCGCCCACACAATTCCATATCTTGTCGGCCGGCGATGTAATCTCTTGATTGCCTATATCTGCAGGGCTTGACCAGGGCACAATACGAGGTAGATTTGGATGCCTCGTTGTTTTGTACGAGGCCAAGAAGCAATTGCACTCGACCACCACCGTCACCATCACGGCACTGCCACCTTCCTATCACGGCCTCTTCTCTGGACTTCCCAACTTGGAACACCCGTCATACATCGAAAGGGAGCTGAGATCAGGACTCGAGATCACCATTGAGCATCTAGAGAGGCGTTCTACATTTCCATTTTGTTTTCCGAGGCAACAGGCTCCATGCTGATACCCTTTCCTCTTTCCCAGTTTCTCTAGATCACTACCCTCCCCGCATAAATTATAGAAAGAATAGAAGAACAATACCTCACATCTACCGTGAATATCCCAAAGTGCCCAGTCCACATCCCTCCTCCATCCAGCTCACCGGTCGCAGCAGCACAGCACAGCAAAGCCCACACAGCACTTCCGAACCTCCCACATTCCCCAAGCAACCATCCCCAATCCAACACAACTGCACCAAAACCAAGGCAACAGCACACCCAATACCGGTACCACCGTCCCGGCTCACCATCCACCCGCCAGAATACGAGCACAAAAACCTCCCACTCTCAGCTCCCCTGCGCCCCATCCCATCGCACCAATCGGAACAACCCCACCACGCCTTCCATCCTCCTTCCATCCAACGTCGGCCCTCCGCAGTAAGATCGCCTTGAGCTTGCAGAGAGACGTACCCCGGTCGTCATGACATATCGCGCGGTGCTAAATCTGGGCCCGTGGATATGGTGAGCTCGCGTGTGGTGCGGGAAGCGAGTACGACGCCCTCTTGGTATTGGCAGGCCTATCTCAATCATTCTGCTGGAAGAAGGCAATGTGCTGGTCAGGCCTGTTTATTGATTGTGCCTTCTTGATATGGGTGTGTGCATGAGCGCGATGCGATGCGACGCTTACGCGAACGGTTCTTTGCTCGCTCTCCGCGGAGATCCTGGATCGTGCTGTACATGCATAGACGCTGCTTTACATAGACATGAAGGCATAACTAGAGCAGGTACAACTAACAGTTACAACCAGCAAAAGCCGTAAAGATAGAATGCTCGTAGGACACAATCAGAAAGCAACAACAAGTAGCTTCGGTGCAAGAAACGCCAATTTATTTCTTCGAGAAGGGGAAGGGGGATGGGTCCAGGCCACCCGCTATCCCAACTCCTGCACGCCCATCGTAAAGTACAGGGAAAAGACAGTACGAGTACCAGAGCGTATACCAAAAGGACAACCCCCGCGCCGCTGCAAGAAACCCAACGCCTAGCCGCCAGCCAAAGGCCCAAAAACCAAAACACGCAACAAGGACAAGTATCGGAGCATAAGTAGCATACCCACCAGAGCCATGACAAAGGGAAAATAGGAACCTTTTTTTCTCTTCCCTCTCACTCTCCTCCCTCCACCCCCGTCTCGCATCACTTCACTTCCTGGTCGAAAAGACCTACGGTGTGCCTAGCTCTTCTCGCCCAGAGCAACGTATCCGTCCGCAAAAGGCATCTTCTCCTCTGCCCTGCCCTCCCCATTCTCCTGCTGAGGCCGTCTTCCAATGCGAGAAAGCCACGCATCCGCACTCTGCACGGTGCCGTCCACAACCGTGGTAATCTGGCCCATCATATCCAGGCCCTCCTTCGCAAACGCCAGCATGCGATTGGCGCCTCGAACTTCCTCACCACCAGACTGCTGCTCCGCGTCCGTACTGCGACTAGCCAATTGCCACCGCTGCGGCACGGAGAGAAGCTGTGTACGCACGACTTGGGACGCGTTCTGCGGGAGCGCACCGCCCGTGTAGCGCGAGACGGATTGAACGACGTTCTGGAGGGTGCGCCAGATGTCTGATGAGAGCTTTTGCATGCGGTCGGCGATGCGGCGGACTTGCTCATCGCGGGAGGCGTCTGCCCCGTGCGTCATTGTGGTGTCGATTTCTCCGCCGTTGTAGCGGAGAGCTTGCTCGTATTCTTCGAGGACTTGTTTGAGGGCGTGCATGACGTTGTCGATGTGTCTGGTTGCGCTGCGCAGGAGCCCGAGGCAGATGCGGAGCGATTTGAGTGACGCGTCGGAGAGAGCGATACCCAGACCGGATGTTGTCATGATGAGCTGGGTGGACCAATTGACGCTGCGGCCTTGGGCGGAGCTAGGTTCCTGCCGAGAGGTTTCCTTGCCCGTCACTGGGTCGATTGTGACAATGGCTGTTTCCTCGTACTTAGGAGACCGGTGGTCGTCGTACTCGGGCAGACTCTCCGCATACGAAGACAGCGACCCGTCCCTCGTCCTCGATCTCTCTCCTCCATCCTCAATCTCCATGGCATCGGCATCCACCGGACTCATGACCCGCATCCTTTTTCTGCCGCCTTCATCGCCCTGCTCTAAATCGCTAGGCCGTCTGTGAGCCTCACCAAGGTATCGTCTCAGGTTCTGCTCTACGCCGGTGCGTCGTCCCACGCTGGACACGGTGTTGACGACAGGCGACCCGATGTTGCGCTCGATGAGCTCGGCGCCGTACTTGACGAAGCGCGGGGAGTATGTCTTGGTGGTGTTGTAGGCGGATATGGAGCCGTTTATGCCGCCTCCGAGCCAGGGGTGCATAGAGGTCAGGAGGTTGAGGAGGGGTTCGGGTTCGGCGGTAGGGGAACGCGCGGAAAGGGTCATGGAGCGGCTAGCTGGGGAGCGCGCGAAGTCTGCGTGTGTTTCGTTAGCATGGCGTTGGGAGGAATGTAAGGGATGCTCGAGGGCGTCTGCCCCGCCATTGAGGGTGAGATCGCTAGACTGCAGCTCCGCCCGACGAGAAGTTACTCTTCTACCCGCACGTTTGAACAGCTGCATTCAAGCGCTGCTTCTCATGGATTGCTGTCCCGATGGCCATCGTAGGCAGGCCATCTAGAAGCAGCAGTCCATGGAATGTAGGAGGCAGACGAGCGAATCCCTCAAGCACACCCAAATCAAAATCAGACTGACCTGGATTCCCCAGCCCACTTAACGCCTCAGCCGCCAACCTCACATCCGGATCATCCACACTCAAAACACTCGTCTCCCTCCTCCTGTCCTCCCCGCTAATAACACTGCACCGATCAACCTCCATGGGACTCCCGACATCGCTGTCAGCGACCCTCGAAAACGGCGCGCTATGGAGAGGCGGTGGTAGCCACTGCGCATTCACAGCCTTGGGACTGAGCTCGATGCTGGCGCGCGAGGCGTGGGCGTCGGGCAGGTCGAGGCTGCGCAGCGAGGGGAGAGTGTGTGTCGGCACCGAGGGGAGATTCAGCGTCTGCGGATCGTGCTGGGCGTAGGCAGGCGGTTGTGTCTGCTGCGCACTCGCAGTCATAGGCCGTTCTTGCTGCATCGTCGTCGCGGTCGCGGGCGGGCGCCTCTCAGCGCTGACGGTAAGCGGGTCGGGGTCTCTGGTGACGTTTGTGGGGCGACCGGCCTCGTTTCGGCGGGTCAACCAGGTCTCTGGAAAACGGATTGCAGACGCGGGCGATGTCTACTCGGTGGCAGACATGTTTGGGTCGCGGAGGCGGGGGAGAGAATGGCGGCGGTAGGCGGGACAGCACGTTGATGGGAGGAGAACAGTGGGCTGGCGGATTGGATTGGACTCGACTGGGACGGGGGCCGATCACATCGTCCAATTCGCAACCGTGGGTGGGCGCTTTCATGTGACATTCACATGATCGCACCACAGGCTACGTGCCAAGCCCGCCTCGCTGCTTATCCGCGGTGCTGGCCCCCTTTCTGAGCCAGAGACGGAGGCCCACGTTGTCTGCAGTCTGCTACGAGGCGCCCATGTGGGATGCGTGCTTTGGACAGCCTCGCAGCACTCGAGTGCGTGTGCATCTTCTCCTTATTTAGTGTGAGTGCGCGCAAGTGACGCCGATAAAATGCGTTTAGCACGTGCATGCCGATCCTAGCCTGCGGAATTAGGGAGCCGAGAGTGGATACCCCAGCGCCCGGTTCCGCACCACCAGAGCGTGTCGGCACAGATCAACCACACGATATAATGGATAGATCGATATATCCGATATCGACATGTAGCTTTTTGCTTAAGGGTGTGCAAAACGTGGAACGGGATGTTGCTCGATACATGTCCGAAGTACATTGAGAGGGGAGAAAAATATGTTTAATAATCATGGGTATCGTATCTACATGTCCTCCCTATCGAACCCTTTGTCCACATCGTCTATGCCAAATATATCAGTCGTGGCTGCACCCGTTCGCACAAAACCCAGAATTAATAAACAAGTCGGCTATAAATCGCCCAAATCACGCCCGGTACATATCGAAAACAACTAAATGATAAAAGCAAGCCACCACAAGCACAACCCTGTCCGCCATCCAAAAATCAAAATCGCGCCGGCGCAAACTTGATAATATTCCGCAACAGATCCATATCCGTCTCCGTACAAGCCTGGGCGAAAGTTCCAACGTCCGGGATCGAGTGCAGAGCCTCAAGCGTGTGGGGTGATACAGTAACAATATGGTCCAGAGTCGCCTCCGAAACGATTGGGCCTGCATCCGGAGGCCTCGATGTGAGCTTCCGGGTCACCAGCTTACTGAACGCTACAAGTTTGCTGCGGAATATCCTCGACCGGGGAGTTAGAGGCGCTGGTGTGGGGTCAGGAGATGCAGGCCTTTTGTCAGGCAGTGTGGCCTCCCGTTTCCGCTTGAGATGTGATTGTGGGTGTGAGGGAGGAGTGGCGTACACGGATGAGCCATCCCGGTCACTGTCCGAATTCTGGCTCGAGAATGTGGTGTTCAAGGTAGGGTAAAAGACGTCCCCTAGCTGAACGGGTGGTGGCCGGCGTGGGGTAGGTGAAGGAGGTGCACCAGCCACTGTATCCTCGTCATCGAGTTGCGTTCCGGCGAGGGTAAAGGATAGCCCGGTATGAAGTTGCGGCGTGCGCTGTGTAGGAGAACCGAACATAGGCGAAGAATCTGGCGAATCTGGAGGCTCGAGTCGTCTTCGTCGGGCCTTGCGACTGGGAGTCGCAGGCGGTGCTGGTTGATCGGCTGCGACTGTAGTCTCCACCGATACTACTTGAATGTGCTGTTCGTTGGTTGCCAGAAAGTGAGCTATCACTTCCAACCACTCTGCACCGTACTTGTCTCTCTGCATGTTTCCGATGCCTTTGACCTCTAGCAGCTCTTCGTCTTGCTCCGGCCGCCGACGTGCTAGACCTTCAAGTACAGCGTTGGTCGCGATACGGTAAGCGGGCAGGCCCTGTTCCCCAGCAAGGGCCTTGCGTCGGACCGCGAGTCCATCGTACAGTAGTTTCGACATGGCATCGAGAGGATCTTCGACCACCTTGACTTTTTTGACGCGTTCTTTTTTCTTCTTTACCTCTGTAATTGTGACAGGTGCCGTTTCTGAAATCTCCACACTGGCCGTAGTATTCTCATCTACGACATTCTCTTCTTCTTTTGGCTTGAAAAAGTCCTTGGCAGTAATGATCTCAGTGCCTCCTGCTAGCGGGTGAAGTCGAATGTCCGTCATATTCGTCATACCGCTGCCCATCGCCGAATAGCTTTCCGCGAGGATGGGCAAAGGCGGGGTCGGGGTCAATGCCGCACGTTTAGCATTCATGCGATGGAATAGCATAAAGCCAGCGTACGCGTCGCTAGCAGCGTATCGAATCTGCTCCTTGCTCAGAGGCTTGCTCCAGTTGCTAGTTCTCACCTCGCCTTTCGACAAAGGAAGACCGAGATGCTCTTCGACTTGATATGCGAGCTTGACGAGTTTTGTCGTCAGCAGTTCAGGCTTCGCTCCAAATTTGACGAGCCGATGCATGTGGCTCAGCTCAAGGGCCCCCTGCGGCTTCAACCCAAAGAACTTCTTCAGCCGTGAGAAATCTGCGTGGAGGATGCTCACGCCTGTCTTGGCGATTGTCGGGCTCTCAATGAGCTTCTTCAGAGAGGGCGCGATAATGTCCTCTGACGTTTTGCCGGGATGCATACCGATATGAAAAAGCGCGATCTTGTCCTCAGACGCGACCTGGATAAGACCAATTTTCTCCTGTAGTCGATGGCGCTTTTCCGAGTTCCAGGGCCATTCCATGTCGAATCCGACAATGGGTTCGTCGAGAAATTTCTTTGCAAGTATCTCGGATTGGGCCTTGTCTTTGCTGTACAGAATTTGGATAGGCGTGTTCTTAGGTCCTCGGTAGAGCTCATGACTCCACCATCGTGGCTGTCCAGAACCTTGTGGAATTTGCATTCGGTACGGAAGTGGCCACAGGGCGCCTCCCTTCTCGTCCTTCACCTCATCCTGCTTCGGAGGTGCTCGCTCGCCCATCAAGACCGCTGTTTCAGATGGGCGCGTCACACTGTAACAAGCGTCCGTAAAGGAGTCGCCCACAGGCAGAGAGGGTAGCGTAAGGCGTGCTCGAACCCGCGCTCTGTAAAGCGCCAGCGCGCAGCTCTTCAGGCCCACAGTGACCAGGCTAAGAAGTCGTCCGGTCTGTCGGGGCAAGCGTGCTGGAAAGCCGCGCACCAAAATGACTCGTCGCAACCGAGGGTGTTATACAAAAGGATGATAGCGAAGTGTAGTGGCGTGGGGTCAACGTTCAGTCCGAAGCGGGAAAGCGGCGCGACGCACAGATCGCGACGCGAAGCTAACACGAAGTCACCCCCATTCGTATCGCCAACCCCGCACGTCGACCGCTACCCCCGGCATCTCTCATGGAAAGTTGACGATTCCAAGATTCACGTGCTATGTCAATATGATTGCTCTTACTGGACGCTCCATATTACGGGCAAACGCGTCCCGATGCTGTAGTGCCTCCAAGCAGCATGCGTAGTCCATCCTTCCCACACCATACTGACCAAATCAATCGTCTCTTCACTGAGATACTCCTCATCTGACCATTTCAATACCCACCCAACAAACCCCCAATCCCGGGGAATTCCAACACGTTCTCGCACCCGCCCCTCTCCCAACCAAAGCACAGCAGCAATGAGCCACGCCATCAAAAATCACATGTATAATCAAGTGCCGCGCTGCCCAGGTAGGTAGTGTACTATGCATAGACCCTGCACCTCAAGATGCATCGATTTGGCGGTGATCCAACGCGCCGTGGTCTGGGCTCTCGATCTGCATACTCAGCTTACAAGCTCCACACGCGGACACACTGCAGTAGTGTGTAGTTCAACTGCAGTATGTAGACCAAGATCACCAATCGACTCTCAAACTGCTGTACAGATGCATCCGCCAACACCACCGAATGACATCAAAAGAACACAAAAAAGAAATCCAACGGCCATGCATCGCCCACCCCCCATCCAACAGCAACCCACCCTCGCGCCAACCCCACTCATCACACGACAGAACTCCCTCCATCCCGCCACACCACCACGCCTGCAGTCCCAAACAACGCCGCCCTACAACGTCATCCCCAACCCCGATCAGCACGACCCCGCAAAGCAAAAAAGGCCAAGCCAGCCCAAACGCACACCTCAATCCGCCTAAAAGCGACCACCTACCCCGATCGGTCAATCAACCACCCAGGGTCCAACCCACCACGTGACGCAGACGAGCATCGGACGCAGCAGGAGCCAGCTCCGAGGGCCCCAACGTTCTCCGGTACGCACGATGCGCATTAGCGCGACGCGACGCCCAGTCCTGCCACGCAAGGTTGGACATGGCACGCCGCGCTAGAGAAGATGGCGGAGGCGGACAGGTACGGTCCGATTCGACCGCGCCGCCAGACCGCAACCACCGGAGCGGTGAGTGCGCGGTGCCGCGGTATTGATTCGTCGGAACGTCGTCCGAGGGAAGGCGATGGGATGGCATGGGATTTCGCTGCGGTGATGTCACATGGGCGAGATCGACGGGGGGTGAAGGGGCTCTGCGGTTGCGAAATCGATGCGGAGTATGGCTTGCAGGTCATCGATTGCGCAATCTAGATGATCGTTATAGAGATTCGGTACGAGGTTGCATGTATTTTTTTCCATTCGAAAGTATCTTGAAAGCAAATAATTGTAGCACTTTATCAGCGCAGCTGTGCAAGGGGTAATACGACGTGTCGTGGTATCTGCATACTGTACAGACTATACGGAAAAAAACCCTAGTGCCTGCGTCCAGCTTCTCGTGAGAAAGGGGACTCGTGCGAAAAGGCGTCGTCGGCCTCCGGCTCAACTTTACTCGTCCTCTTCCCTTCTTCCGCGAAACCCAATGCATCCCACCGCGAAATGATAGCGTCCATGCGAGCATGCTCGACGTCCGACGCCGTCTTCCTGATATCCGCAATGTACTGGCTGCTCACCACACTCGCCGCATTCCTCGTCCATTCCTCGCTCTGATAATCGTTCAGCCGGGTGACAATCTCCGCGGGCAACGGTATATGCAGGGTCTGGCAGGTTTGCGTGAGGAGGCGGAATAGCGGTTGCGCGTAGAAGACGTAGCTTGACACTATGCTCATGGCTTGCAAGCACTTCAAAAGGCCTTGGTACGGTTCGCTGTGTTCTTGCGTGAGTCCCGATTGGTTTTGGTGGACGATTTCTTCGAGTGAGCCGAAACTTGTGACGACTATTGGATGCAGGACGAGCGGTATTGCGTTCGCCCAGCCGTGTCTCATGTCGTGAAGGAAGATCAGGTGGCGGAGCTCTTTGATGGCCGTATTTGTCAAAGACCGCGCACGATCCCGATAGGTTTTGACTCGCCCAATGGAGGTATCACCATTGAGGAATGGTTGGAACAGTCGCACGATAGACACGTGGTATTGCATGCTAAAGGATGTTAGACGGCTGTGATCTTTGCGGTACCTGAGAGACTCACGCAGTAAGCAAGTTTTCCGGTGAAGGATAATTTGCCGGAAACAGGCTTTGCGCCCTCGCATCGTACCAGCTCTTCAGCCGCAGGTAGAGCACTTCGATCTGTTCAGGTTTGGGAGGTATGTCGTAGACAGGTTCTTCGGGGTCCACAAGCGTTCTCGAGCAGTCCAGTATAATCATATTGCGAGCGCACTCAGAACGGAAAAGTGCTGTGTGTGTTGGCAACGTTAAGCGTGATGGAGACAACGATTGCTTACCTTCTGTGTCGGGGGTATCAGCGTAAGGAATATCGACTGGTGGTTGAGATTGGAGTATGGGTGGAAACGAGTAAGTAAAGGACATTGTCCTAGCCTTGTCAGCCACGTAATAGATAGAGTCATGCTTTTAATGTCTTACAGCTGGAAATTGAACAATGCCCACGCGCTCACAGCTCGGGCAGTCTCCCACTTCACTTCTGACACGTGTGATGGTTTTTGCGAAGCAGAGTGTGAGACGCGGAACAAACCAAGAGTGCGAGCGATGCGGCATGCTTCTAGTAGGAAGGTATGCCCGACCTTGTCGCGTCCATGTTTGCCCAGCACCATGAACAGACACAAAGCGGCCTGCAGACGAGGAAGTGTGTCTTGACCTTCTTCCAGCTCCCACAAACGCCGCGCTTCTCTGTAAAAGCGAGTCATGGCGTTGTCGCTGAAAGGTTTTGAGCGATCTTTCACAAGCGGTGATTGAAACTAGTAGCGAGTCAGCACACTTTCACCTACACCCAGTACACGGGTAGAAAGTCATGCACTTACGCTGGCAGTAGCCAAGAGGGCATTGACCAGTAATTCGGAGCAAAAGTCAGTCTGGCCGTTCGATAGATCGTCTAGGAAGATGTCCCAATCGAAGATGTGATAGTAGCTATACTCCCACGTATGCCAGGCGGACAGAAGAAGGGTCAGGAAGTGGCCATCATCTGTGACTTGCGTCCATCTGACCGCTGTGGCTAATCGCGAATCGGACGATTCTTCCAAGGGACGCAAGATCGTCTCTAGCGGGGTTGAGAGAGACGACGTGCCCTGGCTATCTGAACTGAGGTTCGTCAAGGATGTCTACTAGACCTTGCTTGAATTACTCACCGAGCTGAAGCATTGGCTTCTGAATTGTGACGCCGTCGCTGAGTTGCAGGTCCCTGTGGACCTAATGATAGCATGCTCGGCGACGGAAGATGAATTGAGTCAGAACTCCGGGGATCGAGAGCTATACGAAGAGGCGGAAGTGTCAAAGGATGTCCGAAATCAGCATGCTGACTCGTAAGGGGACTGTACGGAGGTTCGCCAACGTCGCCCTGTCGAGCAAAATCTGTGACTTCTTGGATGCGACGAGATGGTGACATGTCTCGCGGATGGGTCCGTATCCTTCTCAGGATCTCCAAGGCCTCATGCTCAGGACGTAGGCGAAGAAAATCGTAAAGCTGACGCAAATCCGACAATTCGCTCTGCATCTCCTCATTTTTCCTCTTCATCGCCTGCGAAGGTTTTTCGTTCGGGCCCAATTCGTAGACACATTCGGATTCTTTCTGAGCACAACAAGTACATACTGGCCGGTGACCATCGCACTGCGAGGTGTTAGTCTATAATCGCATGCCATGTGCAGTGTCTACTTTTGACTTTCGCTTGCGACCTAATGAACGCCTCGTTAGCCAAAATGCTCCCAGGAAGTCCCAAAATTCGTCCGTTCGAAGGGAGTCGCTACACTATCTTGACTGCCCAAGCGCGTTTGGAGTTTGGTGGTAAAAGAGATACTTACAGGCGACACAAGCTCCCAGCGTTACCGTTCGCTTCGGCTTCTGGGTCAGGAGCAGTCTGCCCTGGGGTGGAGAGAATTCTTCTTCCATGGGCGCGGGCTGAAGCGGCCGAAACGCGGCCATGGTAGGTTGGAGACGAGGTTCAGGCGAAGTGAAAGATCAATGGTCGTCTCTTGATCGTCTCATCTCTGTCTAAAAGCGGAGAGATCAGCGATAGGAGCGGGTTCCGACGTTTAGCGAGGCATACGAGTCAGATGTCGGGCAGATTGCATGAATGGCAAACTCTCTCTATAGTGCACAGGGCGTCCGAGACTACTTAGACTACTAAGCCTGCAAGGCGAGAGGAGGGATTTTCGATGGGGAAGGCGTGCCGATTAGCGAGGCAGGCATGGGGCACGGGACATCCACGCGTGTCGATCTGTACCCATGCGATTATGGCGATAAAAATGGCTGCCGCTTGTGGACCATACTTGGGATTAAAGGTTGTACCCATCCGGACAGGTCTATCGCGGACGCAACTCAACAGGAATTTGTTGTGTGATCCAGCCAGATGCTCCCCGGAGTAGTCACCGCGGTAGCTCCACACGCGCGACTGTTCGCCGTTGCCCATCAGCCAATGCAATCCAGCCTAAGTGCAACCATCGGCTTGCCCTGCCGAGACGAAGCCTGCAGGCAACCGTGGCTAGGCGCAATAGGTAGGTTGTACTTCGATTCTCACGTACCTCGTACTGCACCTGCACATGTGTGCATTGTGTCGGAAGCGATGGACAAGGGTTGTTGTGAGGGGCCTACTCGAGGACGTTGTTGGGTTTTCAGGTAATAGCCGCGAGCTGGGGTTCAATCCCAGGGAAGATGCCGATGTATATTCAGCAGGAATAACGACCAGGTCAAATGCCATGCGTGACGTGGCTGCCTTTGAGTTGCTCCGACCTCTGTCCAAGCTCATCATGGATGGCTGCAAGGCGTAGTGCTGGCTTGGTGTTCTTCCGCATTGTCGGAGACACTAAACTCATCTTCTCAATAGGCCGGAAGTTAGTTCCGTCCACTAGGAAGCCAAAGAACCTCAGACGGCGAAGTCATCGGGTGAACTGATATTGCCAGCACATTGTTGCTGACATCGTGTCGGCGATAGATTAATCGACGCAATATCCGACTTCTTTCTTCATCCAGACCGCTTTGCCATGCTCGCCGCCATCCACGTTGAGCACCTGGCCATGCACATGGCTACTGAGATCCTCGCTTAAGAAGAAGACGATCTATTGTATGCTCTTCGCTGCTACGTCCCGTGGGACAGGCTTACCGAGCGCGGGCTGGAAACAGTGTCAGCGTGATCTGCAATGCACATGTACGTAGCAGTAGCTGGGAGAGCTACTGTTGCTTGCGCTTCGAAATAGTAGTGCTCGGCGTCATGCTCGCGATGCCATCGAGCTGGGCCCGCGAGCCCAGGGGTGACACGCACGCCTTTACTACCTCTGACGACATCTTTCCGAGAGTGTCATCGATGCGAACCAGAAAGCAAGATGCATCGCCCAGTGCGTTTGAACCCCACCACTGGTAGGATCATAGACTCTTGCGCAATGCGGGTTCGCCGTTCCACAGGAACGTAGACAGGAGTAGGAACGCAGAGAGAATGGCGTATGCCAATTTTCTCAGGAGACGTCACAGTATGGCCAACTTCTGGTCGGCGCACCGAAGGTTTCGCGCCCATGCTGAAGCTGTCTTGTGTTGGCCGTCAAGAAAGCTGTGAAAGCTGGTCATCCTACCACCGACCGTCCCCCAAGAGTGGAGTCTGGCTTCACATCGGCGTCTGCGTACGCATCGGTGCCCGGCGCGTAGCTGATATCGAGTGAGGAGACGTGAGCTCCCACAGCTAAGAAGTGATCAACAACACAGGCGGAGGGTGCTGCTCCCTCTGTAATAAGGACGTGAGTGGCTAGGAGCCCTAACCCGAGCCGTGCGGGGTCCATGGATGCGGTAGAACAACGGATGTATGTCCGACTGGGTGAGAAAGACTGCAGCGGCGCAGGACGCCCCACTTACCAATAGGATGTGTTATGTAGGTGAGGTAGGGGTAACGTAGGACCAGCATTAGAAAGAGTGTCAACAGGCATGCGCCGTGGCCTGGAACATCCGGGAAGGTACCTGCAGGTCGGGAAGGTGGGGCGCAGCCGAATGCGCCTTCCGTCTGCTCGAGCATCGTGAACGGAGACAAGCACAATGGACTTTGGTACAGCTCATCCGAAAGTTTCAAGTATTGCCTCTTATTCCGTCGTCCGTACATAGTGATACAAATTTGCTCCAGTCAAGTCTATGGTACGAAAGCAAGCTCTCACACAATGCCAAAAACAATGTACTCCGAAACCCTGCATGAACCCAACGCCTCGGAATGCAGCACCGACAAGCTTTCCTCCGAACTAGCCGCACCGGAAACTATACTAGGTCACGTCACTCAAGTGACATGGCTACCGACCGGTGCGTTCTCCGACGACCCCAACGGAGACGACGCGTAACCTCCAATTATTCGTTGGCCCTCTTCTTCGCATTCGCCGTGCCGCTCTTCAGCTTCCGCAGGAAATTGTTCTTGACAGTCTTTTGCTTGATCTTCTTGTTCTCGCTCTGGTTGTACTCAATGTACGCCATGTCCTGGCCGCCAGAGAGCTCCGAGAGTGTTCCTGCCGTCCTCTTCACGCGCTTCTTTCCCTTGCCACTGGCGAATTTGCTACTAAACGCGTCACCGTCGATGTTTTCTTCCGCTGCGTCCGTATCCTTGGCAAGACAGACCTCCATGAGCAGTTCCCGCCGCTCTTGTGGGGTCTGGAAGGCTAGATCAGTGCGCTCACTCTGGCCGGTCAAAGAGGTAATGACCTTGAAAGCGTATCCTTGGTCGACGAGGAAGGCTTGACGTTTGGACGAAAAGTACATCTCGTCTGTGTCTTTCGACACCAGCGAATAGAAAAAGGCATTAAAGCCTTCGTCGTTCCTCCGCTTTGCTCGGAGGATGCGACCGAGTCGTTGGGCCTCTTGGCGACGGGATCCGTAGTGAGCTGAGATCTGAATCAGACAGGTCGCCTCTGGCAAGTCCAAGCTAGTGTCTCCAATCTTGGATAGGAAAATCGTGTTGACGAGATCGTTGTGCTGGAAATTCTCGAGGATGCGCTGGCGTTCAGCGTTCGGGGTGGACCCGTAAATGAAAGCCTTTCCGAGTTTGAGCGCGTATTTTTGCAGAGCGAAAACATTGTCGGAAAAAACGATGATCTTGTCACCACGAGCCTCGTGGAAATCGATGAGGAACTGGCAGGCCTGGAACTTTTTAGGATTTAGAGAAGACAGGAGGAGCTTCTTGTTGACGTTGTTCGATGAGCGTAACCATTCCGCATAAAACTCTGGAGTCATCTGGCACCACACTTCGGCGCACTGCACCTTGGCGATGTGACCTTGTTCCGAAAGCTCTTGCCAGTTGGCTTCGTAGAGCTTCGGCCCAATCAGAAAGTTCAAGTCCTGGATCTTGTCGTCCTCACGAAGCAAGGTAGCCGTCAAGCCGAGCTTGGAATGCGAAGCGATGGAATACGTGACCTTTTTGAAAACCTGCGCAGGAACGACATGAACTTCGTCTGCGATGAGGAGTCCCCATTCGCGCCCCTGAATGAATTCCATTACCTTTACTGCTTCATGCGACCGACTTGCAACTCTTGCGGTCAACATCGAGTAGGTGCTGATAAGGATACCGGCGTTGTTGGGAAAAGTCTTCTTGTTATCAGAAGTGAGGACAGCAATGTCGTCGGGGCTGATGTTGGACCATTTCAGAAACTCGTTTCGCCACTGGGTAGCGGACATGGCACTCGTGCAGAGAACAATGCAGGATTTCTTGACACCACACGCGGCTGTAATGCCGACTAGGGTCTTGCCCGCGCCACAGGGAAGGACAATGATTCCAGATCGGGCACGCGAGTTGGAAAACATCTTGCTGAGTGCCTTCTCTTGGTAGTATCGAATCTGTGCGTGAGGCTTCAAATCGATATCGAGGGTCGCGTTGACTTCGTCGTTGTTGAAGTCGTACTCCTCAGTCAGTGGAAGGCCGATTTGCTGGCAGCGCTTGATGACGGCCTCGCGCTGCTCACTTTTGATCTGGAAGGAGTGAACCTGGGCGACATCGTCTTCATCGTCCTCCTCTCTCAGCGCGGTGATCATGTCAGCAGGGGGGTGCGGCTCGGCAGCAGCCGGTTGAGCGACCTGACTGGCACCAGCGGCCAGCTTCGTGCCAGGAATAGCCATGACGCCAATCTTGGGAGCGGCTTCTTGGATCAGACCCTCACTGTTGTCGGCGCGACATGAGGCGATGACGCTGTCTTCGAGCAGCTTCCGGAGAATGGAAGGGTCGTCGCTCTCAATGTAGGAGAGCGTCTTCTTCAGCACGATCTTGGCCTTGCCGAACGACGAGGTTGACTTCTCTATGAAGGCAACAACGTCTGGGTTCAAGGCTGTCTTTGAATACTTTTCCAGCCTGTCGATGATTTCTCTGCCCGAGTGACCGACCGAAACGGCAGCGAAGAGGCTGTGGGTGGTCAAGGTGTACTCATGCATACGCGACACGCGGGACATCGGCTCGGCAATGTTGATCAGGAAATCTTGCGTCTCGTCGAAGATGGGACTGAAGGACTCCAAGATGATGCGGCCGTTGTGCATGACCCAGAGAGGCCGGCTGCCATGGTCGGGCTTCAGAGCCGCGTCGGCGTGGTCAAACTTGAAGAGAAAGGACGCGGCATCGCGGCGCTGGGTCGTCCGCCGTTGGGCGGGCGCAAAAGCGTCCTTGAGGTTATCGTACATGTCCTGGTCCTCTAGTTCGCCTTCGTCCGCCCCCTCCCAGTCGATCTCGTCATCCCCAGCTGCCTGGGCCTTGCGCTTTGGCGGCATGGCGACGACACGCTCGCGGACTGCGGCTCTATACTGGGGGGTTCAATGATAGTCTACGGGTGCGAGCGCGAGTGTGTCAGGCGTCGCGCAGGCAGATGGGCTCCGTCGTGCGGTTGCGGGCTTAGGGAGATGGGACAGAGGGCGCGGTGGCGGTGATGAAGTACGAGACCAGGTGCCAAGCCCGCTTAGTCAGACATGGTTTCTTGGGCGGCTGTCTGACGCAAGCCGTGGAACGAATGGGATCGTGCAAAGGCGAAGGCAGATATGTGACTTGGATTAGTGAGCGTCCAAGAGCCCGATTCGACAGTGGGACAAAGCGCGTAACAGGCGTTCGTGGAACTGGTGACGGATGCGCGTCTCGATCGCTCGCGCGAGCATGTGAGACGCAGCTGGGACGTGTTTGCTCTGTTTGCGGGCCGACATGTATTCACACCTCCCACCTCACCACCAGTCCACCCCCACGTTGCCCGCTCTCGTGTATGCTCCCGAGTGATGCATTCCAATGGGCGCGTCCGACTCCAAACTCAGCTTCAAGCAGGGCATCTTCCGCCTCTCGGAGCCCCAGCAGATCCCCGCCGACGACGACTACTGGACAGGCGTAGGTGTGCTCCGTCCCACGCCATCGCCCACCTGCTAACATGCGGCCACCTGCGTAGTTCTGGGAGCTGCCCGAGTCCGCTGAGGATGTCTTTTCGCTCTTCTCGCCCGCCGACATACGCCGCACGCGCGACAACAACCTCGCCAACCTTGAGACGCTCGTGCTCGCCGTGACGTCGCGGCTCTGCGTCCTGCGCAGCCACCCCTCCTTCCCGGACCCGGAGCTGGCTCCCGAGCGCGACGCTCTCAACTGCATCCGCGTGCTCACGCGCATCCTCCCCTTCGTGTACGAGGCGGACCATCTGGACTCATGGGAGGACAAGTTCTTCTGGGGCGCACGCCGGAAGCGCAGCCGGCGGGGCCAGCTCGCCCAGGCAGAGGTCATCTTCGACGGTGAGGCCGACCCTGAGCAGACGCCAACGCAGCAGGAGCCCGAATTCGAAACCGCGAAGCCTCTCGCCGAGGAGATCATCGACACGCTGATCGACCTGCTCTTCTTTTCCGAGTTCACACTGCCCAAGGTGCCCGATGGCAAGGCCAAGGTCACGTACGCAATATGGCAGAGCGGCGTCGGCTGCAACACGCCCGTTGCCTCGACCAAGGAGTTCGAGAGCAACCGCACCGAGATCCTGCGCCTGCTCCTGACGCTAGCGAGCAAGTCCATGTACATGTCAGCGAGTGCGTCTCCCAAGACACATGGTCCACCGTACAGTGCTGATTAGCCCAGATATACTACCAGTGAAGGGCGTCAAGGCCATCACCTACTTGGCGAGCTGTCCCGACAAGCAGACCGTGCTGTCGGTGCTCTGCTCGCTACTAAACACCGTGAGTGCGACTACGCTTGGAAGATATCTGGTCTAATGCTCACAGACGCTCAAATACAACCCCGCCTCCTGGCGCGTGCCGTATGACCACGTCGTGTTTAAAGATCAGAAGCAGATCCTGGTCACATACTGCCTGCAGCTACTCCTGGTCTTGGTTCTCTACCCTATCCCCGAATCTGGTACGGGGACCCCTCCGAGGAACACGTTCCGCTACTTCCTTGGTCGCCTGCATAGACCACAAGACTTTCAGTTCCTTGTCGACGGGATGACAAGGATACTCAACCAACCGGTATAAGCCTCCGTGCTATGCGCAAATTGTTATCGCTAACTGGAACCAGCTCCAAGCGAACAACTCATACCTTCCGGGCAGCTCCAAGTCGCTGACATGGGCGCCCGAGATGATCATGCTCTTCTGGGAGACTCTCCAGTGCAACAAGCGCTTCCGGTCCTTTATCATCGACACGGATCGCGCCCACGACTTCGTGGTGCTGGTATTCTACTACGCGATCGACAACCGCAACGACCCCACCAAACAGGGACTGGTACGCATGTGTATCTTTGTCCTACAAACCCTCAGTGTTGAGCCGCACTTTGGCAAGAGTCTCAACAAGACCTTTGAGGGCCAGGAGTCGTTGCCGCTCAGCATTCGAATTCCGAATTTCCATGGCACATATGCCGACTATCTCATCACTGTAAGCGACATGTTGTCATCCCACGGAACATCACTAATACGCAACAGTCTATTTACACCCTGCTTACTACCAGCAAAGGCAAGCTCGACGCCATATACCCAGCTTTACTAGCCATCATCAACAACATAGCGGCATACGTGCAAAATCTCGGTCGTGCCCCGAGCTCGAAACTGCTGCAGCTGTTCGCATCCATGTCGTCGCCTAGCTTCCTGCTGGCAAACGAGAGCAACCACACTTTGCTTCAATCATTGCTTGAGGCGATGAACGCAATAGTCGAGCATCAGTATCGAAGTACTTCTCCCCATCTTCAGGGTAATCACATCGACTAATCGTGCCCAGACAACCCGAACCTCGTTTATGCCATTGTTAGATCACGGAAACGCTTCCAAGCCTTACGAAACTTCACACTGGAGAGCGGCCAGGAAGAGATTGAACGTCAAAACCAGGCCCGTAAAGAAAACACCGGCGAGGCACAAAGAGCGGACTCCATCGACAGCTTGCGGAGCCCCACGGTTTCTCGTACGCCGACGCTGACCAATGTGCCCGAAGAGAACGCCGCTTTCGCTATTGGGGACGACGACGATTCCGATGCGGACGAGGCTACTCCGCAAGGAACGCCGCAGTCGCCCTCGGCAGCGTCTCGCAGCGCATCTATCGCGTCCTCTGTGGATGAATCAGTTCCTCTACAGCTGAGAGGCATGTCTGAAAAGGCGCGGGGAAAGCGACCCGTGGGGCAGCCTGCATTCTCACGACAGAACAGTACTGCGAGTCTAAGCAGTCTCGCCACGCCTTCTCTGGCTGCTAGCGAGTTCTTTACGCCATCTGCCACATGGGTGAGTTCCATGTTCCACCTATCTACCACAACAACGCTAACTTGTTCCCAGATCGAAGGTTGGCTCCCCGAGCTCCCCCTCCACACGATCCTTATGCTCATCTCGGAAATCACACCCAAACTCTCCAGCACAGGCGACTCCTCAACCGACACGTCCAAAGCCCTCCGCATGATTCGCGACACAGAAGTGCGCGGTATCGAGCCCTCGTCTATCCGCGTCCACTCCTTTGAATGGTCGCCTCTCTCGCTAGGTTGGTACGAGTCCCTCCTTTGGGGCTTCGTGTTTGCGGGCGAGATGACGGTGTCGAAGGGCACTGCGGGCGTATGGAACAACACCAGTATTCGATTGTTCAAGGTGCAGGAGGCGGCGGCTCAGACGCCGAGTTTGCTCGCGCCCAGGGGCGCGGTGGATGCCGTGGGTAGTAATCTTGTGCAGAGGATTGGGAACCTTAATCTGAGAGGGACGGGGAATCAGGGTGGGCAGAGAGGGGTGTCTGGGGCCGGTGGTGGCAACACGGCGTCTGGTCCTGGGACGGTTAGAGATGTGTAGGCGACCCCGAGGGTGGACGCGTACTGGGGAAGGGCCAATGTGAGGGTTAGCGAACGCTCGAACTTGGTCAGGTACCCCCGTTTCAATATTGGCCACGCGCTTTTTCGGTGTCCTGCGGTAGAATCAATATACCTTTTCTTCGTCTGATTGGCTTGTTCACTTTTGGCAACGTCGGAGCTGTCGGGGTATTCGGTCTGGCGTTTGCAGATCTGCCTCTCGTTTCAGTGTCAGTGCTAGCGCGGTGGCGGTGCTGAGCCACATTGTGGCGAAAAGCGTCTCCAGCGCCGTGCCTGAGCAACGTCGACCAACGGGCGCACTTCATCTGGTGCTTGCGAGGGCCAGATCTCGCGTACCGTGCATGCAAAACGCGTAATGCTGTCTGGGGTTTGCAGGGCAGCGCGTTCGAGATCGTCGGTGTGCTTATCGGTTATGCTATGGGGGGGCATTTGAAATACATATGTAGCGGGTGTTTGTACCACTTTGGAGTGGGCCCCGTTGGTATCTGGTACCTATTCTGTTGTGGGGTTTCGATATGTGAGGCTCTTATATACGCTTTTTTTTACTTTGGATTTGCATATCGCTGCTTTCGAATTGCGTTTCGAGAATTGTGGGTGTTTGGGCTGGGGAGCTCTTGCTATTTGGATTGAGGGGTGGTGATTTCCATTCGGGTCGATTTGAAATTGACTTTTTTGGGAAGGGTGGAGATAGCGGTTTGTCACTGCTGTACGCTCGGTCTCGCTCGGAATGGCGACGATGGGGAGAATCGACGAGGAGGCCAAGGGCGTGGACGAGGTCGTGCCGTATAGCATGCATGTACGTTTGCGGCGTGGCCGCTCCAAAGTACGCACTCCGCTTGGGAAGACCGCGCTGATCGTCGTGCACAGGTGTCGTCCAAATACCTCGAGTTGACGAAGAAGAAACTGGAACTGACGCGGTTGCCGCGCGAGGTTGAGCTGGGGGAGGGGAGGCGATGGGCGCTGGGGACGCCCAAGTCGGTTTTGGAGGGCGTCTTGGACTATTGGTGAGTTGGCCCCTGCCATCAGTCAGAAGATGGGAAGACGAGAGGGTGCATGTCGATGTGGGCGCTGCAACCCGCACATCGATGAGCACTCAACGGGCGTATCGCATGCCGTGGAGCTGCTGTCGCAGGTTGATGTTCTCGCAATTGTCATCAGGTTGCATGGAAGCGCGCGGTTCATATCAAATCTTCACCCCTATAGCACGTGTGTTAGAGGTATACTAACGCTTCTATAGGCTTGAACACTATGACTGGCGCACGCAGGAAACCCACTTCAACACCACACTCCCGCAGTTCCGCACTACCATCTCGCAGCCGTCGCCAGCTGCAACACCATCCGGATCAACCCCGCCATCGTTGCGAATCCACTTTGTGCACAAGCGCTCGAAGCACCCGAATGCGATCCCGCTGCTCTTCTGTCACACATGGCCGTCGTCGTTTCTCGAGGCGGAAAAGGTCATCGATGCGCTCACGGATCCTGACGAGGTGACGGGATATGGGGCGGGTGCGCCGATGGCGTTCCACGTCGTTGTGCCTAGCATCCCGGGATTTGGTTTTAGCGATGCCGCGGGGTCGGAGGACTTTGGTGTTGAAGAGACTGCGAAGGCGTTTGACACCGTTATGGGCCGGTTAGGGTATGTATGCGATGTGTACAGCATGATGACTTTCGGTTCGACGGTGTTGAGCAAGATTGCTAATGGAGTGTTGACTTAGGTACGACCGGTACGTTACACACGGCACTGGATGGTAAGCGACCACTTCCGTCACCGCAGGGAATTGCTAACGCGCTGTAGGGGATTCAGTATCTGTCGAGCGCTGGCTCTGAAGCATCCAGAGCATTGTGCAGCCATGCATACTGCCAATCCGTCCTTTGCTGAGCCAACGTTCAGGCAGAGTCCAATGGCGTTTCTCAAGTACCATCTCGCGAAGTTGACAAAGGCCAAGATATCCTTTCTGAGCTTCGGCTATGTGCCTTCAGAGCTTCAGAAGCCTGTGTGGAGTGGATCCGAGGAGACATGGACCGCGAGCGACTTACCATACCGTGAAGGGCTACCGAATCCCACACTTGCGCGTCTTTATTCGCACCGACCACAAACGCTCGCGTTTTCGCTCTGCGACTCGCCAATCGGTCTTCTCGCCGGCTTGCTCGATGTGATACACACTCGAGCGCCCTCGCAACTGTCCATTACCTCTCGTTCGCGGTCGCCGTTTCTCTCGCCGTCCGAGCTCGAATTGCAAGATGCGCAACACGCACGCTCGTTGCAGGCCGACGAGATGCAGTCGGCGGCTCAACACCCGGAGTTGCCGCACAGCCCGCGACAAAGCGAGACCAATGCAAGCCATTACACATGGTCGCCGACCGAAATCCTCAATTGGACCATGCTGCAATGGCTGCCGGGGCCGGAAGCTGGACTTCGATGGTTGCGCCGGGCGCACCTCGACAGCGCCCCAGCCTCATCTTTATCCACGTCGTACTGCTCGATACCACTTGGAATAAGCTCCTTCCGAGCGCGTAACAGCCACGGTCCCTCGACACCGATCATGTGGGGGAGCGCATCGAGTCAGGTAACCTGGGTGCGGCGACACCAGCGGGCGGCGTCGCTACCGGCGTGGGAAGCTGCAGACTTGCTCGTGCTGGACATGCGCGAGTGCTTCGGCACCTTTCTGTCACGCGGGCACTTGGTCGACCTGGCCAACCTTCCCACTCCGGCAACTTAGCAGCGCTGGATGGCGATCGACGATAAAAACTGTGGAAGACAGCTATAGCTATATCGTCGTAAGCTATGCGCATATGGCTGGGTGGGACGACTAGTCCCACCGGCAATTAGTAGGGCGGCGGTGGGAACAGAAGGGTGCTGCGGCAGCACGAGCGTGGTGATTGCTCGGCCTGGGGCGGAGGAATGGATACGCAGGTGTTGCGGCTGCGGGAGCTGCATGCGGCGCAACGAAATGGGGACGAGTGAGTGGTCAGTGGGCAGAGGGCTTGCATAGCGGAGCAATATATAGTTGGGCGTCTCCTCCGGCGGGCCTGGGGTCGGTAGGGAAGAGGGCTGTTGGGTACATGTATAGTGGCATTCCTTATGTGCACATGCGGATTCCTGCCATGGCCGCCTTGATCAGGGTATACTGGCGCAGGCTCGGCCGTCGAGGGCCACGGAGGGTGGAGCGCGTGGAACGGCCGGTGATGGGAGGCTGCACAGCAAACCGGCGGCTTCGGCACCGCAGCAACAAGCAATGCAAAGACCGTCTGCCCTTCCCTCTGACCGGGCGGGCGGTGTAGAGAGACGAGAGGGAACAATATATGTTAGCACGACGACGCATAACGGAGTTTGCTATTGACAGCGGGGCTTGCATGTGCTTTGTCGACCTTGGTTACGACGTTATGTGCTTAGCTAAGGCGCCTGGCACAGAGGAGCTTGGCAGCCATGTGCAGTCGCGTGCGTGCGGGAGACAGCGAGCAGGGCCAGGGCCGGGCCTAGGCACATTGACGTCGCTGTTGTTGGGCATCGCCAAAAATTCGCGCAAAATTCCATCCCACATTTTGCATTCACCGCTCACGTCCTGTGCTGTCACCCGAACTCTGCGAATTGACAGGTGATTGTCTGCTTTGATTCACACAGTAAGTATTCCCCGGCTGGAATGCTCCTTCCGCCTTCGACTGCCCCTCCGCTCGCCGTTCCCGTGCAAAATTCTCACACATCATCACAGTTGTTTGCGCCCGCCGCCGCCACGACCAAACGTCCACGACGAACACTCCGCGCCCTCCTCGCACCCCCCAACCGTCAAGCTGGCATACCTCTCCGCCCACAATCATACTGCCTAGGCTATAGCAGCCCGCAGCCCGCGTTTCCCACTATCCTAGCCGACTTCTATGCGTCAAGCAGACCTTCTACGATTCCTGTTCTCCAAGCCTGCGAAGCCCAGATAACACCCGCTACTCCCACCGCCCACTCCAACTCCAGCTCCACCTCTACAACCTTGCAAGCAGATCTCCTCGTCTGCTAGACCCGATACTTCTCCAGGGTATCGGAATCTGGTCGCTCGAGGACCACCGCGCCTGACAACATTTCCCGGCCCAAAGCCTCGTTTATCCCCCTCTCCGCCCGCCCTCCATAACGCCCTTTCGGACGTTCACCACCACCCGATAATAGTAGCTGGCAGCCGCCAGCCCTCTCGCCCTCTCCCCAACCGTGGGCCTTCTCTTCTCAGGCGAGCACCGCATTGCTTGTCTGGGTGGCAGATTGTGCTTCACTGCCAACAGCCAACCTAACTTCCACACACCCCCCGAACCCCACGAGCCAAACGTCCGAGCTTAGCCAATTCGTGTGCTTGCACCTCAAGTCTTCAAGAGATGGTCGATATTGTCATTCCAAAGCACTACACCGCGTCCCCGTCGTCGCACATCGGTACACCATCGTTGACTATCAACAAGGACGCTACCATCGACCTCGACTCCACCAACGCCTTCGAAGGTCCCGAAAAGCTCCTAGAAGTATGGTTCAGTGCGTCTGCCAGCGAGCTGCCAGGTCGTGCGGGCCCGCGCGGCCTAAAGGCCGTGTCCACTGATACATGGAAGGGCATGTTGGACCTCGTCAATTGCCAGGTTCTCTCCGTCGTCGAATCTGAGCATGTGGATGCATATCTGCTCTCCGAGTCGAGCATGTTTGTGTTCCCCCACAAGGTGGTTCTGAAGACCTGTGGTACCACCACGCTGCTGCTGGGTCTTTCCCGCTTGCTGGAGATCGCTGCTCTTGATGCCGGCTTCCCCCACGTAGCTGCTCAGCCAGGATGCGGAATCACGGCGGCTGCGACGCCGTACCGCGTCTTCTACAGCAGGAAGAACTTCCTGTACCCGGACAAACAGCACGGTCCCCACCGCAGCTGGCGTGACGAGGTTCAGTACCTCGACAATCGATTCCAGGGCGGCAGCGCATACATGATTGGCAAGATGAATGGCGAACACTGGTACCTCTACATCACTGGCCCAGATACCAGCTTGACGCCGCCTACCAGTCCGGACCGCGAGATTCCCGAGACCGAGACCAAGTTCATGAGCCACCCTCAGCGGCTGCTCCCCGAGCAGATGACGGACGAAGACGAAGACGAGACTTTGGAAATCCTCATGACTGACCTCGATGAGAAGAATGCCCGTCAGTTCTATCTCGAGGACGCGAGTGCGGTCGCGGAAGGTCGCTTTTTCCAGAAGGCTCGTGAGGCTCGCAAGAACACCATCCAGAATCTTGGCTCGATTACTGAGGAGAAGAGCGAGAGCCTCGGAGGGTCCACTGTGCTCAATGCCGCTAACGCTCAGTCCGAGGACAGCTTTGACGTTTTTGAGCAGACCTCTTCCGATCACTCCGGATTCAACTCAGACGAAGAGCCTCTGACTTTCCCAGAGGAGCTGACTACTGAGGGTCACACTTTGGGCACTGTCGTCTCCGAGATGTGCGGTCTGTCGGACGTCTACCCCACCTCCAAGTACCCCGATGCTCGCATTGACGCCTACATCTTCACACCCTGCGGCTTCTCTGCCAACGGGGTTATCCCTGCACCAGGTGGCAACCCCGCTGGCACCAAGAAGGGCTCCGATGCGACTCATTACTTCACTGTTCACGTCACACCGGAGCCGCAGTGCTCGTACGCCTCTTTTGAGACCAACGTACCGGCCCACCAATCCGGTCGCGAAACTGTCGACATTGTCGAGCACGTCGTCGGCATCTTCAAACCTGGTCGATTCAGTGTGACCCTCTTTGAGGCGAAGCCGTCTGGTGATGAGACTCTTGGCAAAAATGTCTTGAAGTCCAAGCGTATGGAGAGCATTCCTGGATACAGGCGTGTTGATCGGATTGTCCATGATCTGGACGGGTATGATCTCGTCTTCAGGTACTATGAACGAGATGATTGGAAGGGTGGAAGGCCTAGGTTGGGCGAGTATGACATCTAGATTGAGCTTCGAAAGGCAGTCTTTCTTTTGAGGAGGCATCCGAGCTTGGAGGTGTGTCTAATCGGCTTACCCTTGTCGGTCTTTTTCGTGATTTTCGGTACGTGGCACGTCCACATGAAGCTATGAACACTTCTCAGTTATTTAGCCACATTTTTATCAACTCTTTCTCTTCTTATTACATGTGTGATGATGTTCACGTGCGATGCAACATGTCTCTCCTAGCTGATATGAATTAAATTCTCGACCTCTATGCCTCCCACTCAACTATGCGAGGTCAGCGACGCTCAAAGACCTTAGGACCTGTTGTTTCTCACTGTCCATAGTGATTCGCGGTTAAGGTGCTACGGTATAGCCCGTACTACAAGCAGTGTCTGCAAACCTTTATTCCTTCAACGCACCTTCTCCAGCAACGTTCTTCTATAGTGGGTTGCGACTTTCCCTTTCCCTACTGAAAATGTGCGGTAAGAGCGGCAAGTAGTATGAGGACAGTACATCGGTGAAAATAGCGAAGTCGTGGGGAGAGGTGGCAGGTTTGGGTATGCTGTAGGCTTCTTGCTTCTCTTCTTTGGCTTCGTTGACACTGTTACTGCTTTTCAATGCTGCAGCTCACGAAATCTTCCACTTGAGCGATTGAGGTTTTACTCTTCGTGCCTTTGGCAGCGTTTCGTTGATACAAGTTTGTCATTGCTTGGTACAGGGGCAAAGTTGGTCAACACTATCTCCCACCCTCCCTGGAGATGTGGGAAAGCAACAGCTGCTTGACGACTACAGAATCTGTACCAAGAACACTGCCAACTGCCTCAACCCCAAGATTTTTACCTCTTTGCTTAGTGGATGATCGCGTATTGTGTGGACCAGTAGACGCTTCAGTTGCCACAGAAGCGGATTCTGCATGTCTCAGTAGGCAGCCTTGATATTGATCTGTCAGTCTTGCTATGTGTATGCAATATGTAACAGACCGATCCATACTTTATGCTGTCATTTATGTACATATTTTTCTCATACTTTTCACCGGTAGCATCTCAAGACAACTTTTCAAATCGGTACAAGCTGCATGTTGGGGACTAGGTCCACGTCTGTGAATCATCCATAGGGGTGTCGGCTCATTTTCAACTACGCGACTCAACCCTACCTCGCAAGTACGAAGACAATTTGTATCACTGGTAACTAACAAGTGAAGCGCCTCCCGAGGGCTCTCACGATGTAATGTCTCCTGGTATCGGCCCCGGAATGACGCGCTCTGCTCGCCAAGACTTTCCACTTCCGCACCTCCGATCCATCTCCGCAATGCGCGCCACTTTTGCGATTTCAAAGCGAGACCAAATCTCTACCACTACCGCTATGCCTCGACCTCGCGTCTATTTCAATCTTCAACTCCATACTCGGCAACTTGCGCCAGGCTGAAAGCACACATTATGCCGCTCGACAACATCAGAAACATTGTGCTCGTGCTTTCAGGCAAAGGCGGGGTAGGCAAATCCAGCGTTACCACCCAGCTCGCCCTCACACTTTCGCTGCAAGGACACTCGGTCGGCGTGCTCGATATCGACCTCACCGGACCCTCGATACCGCGCTTCTTTGGCATTGAGGAGAAGAAGGTCAGACAAGCGCCAGGTGGATGGATACCGGTGCCGGTGCATGAGAGGCAGACGCTTCCGGCTGCTCACGCAACAAGCACAAATGGAAATGGGAATGGACATGCAGCAGAGGCGGGAACACAGATCGGAGAGCTATCATGCATGTCGCTAGGCTTCATCCTGCCAAACAGGAACGATGCTGTCATCTGGCGCGGCCCAAAGAAGACCGCAATGGTGCGCCAGTTCCTGACCGACGTCCTCTGGCCCCCGCTCGACTACCTCCTCATCGACACGCCCCCGGGCACCTCAGACGAGCACATCTCCCTCCTCGAGACCCTCCTCAAATCCACATCCGCGCCGACCGCGCCGCCCAACCAGCTCTGCGGCGCCGTCGTCGTGACCACGCCCCAAGCCATATCCATCTCCGACGTCAAGAAAGAGCTCAACTTCTGCAAGAAAACGGGCATACGGGTACTCGGCGTGGTGGAGAACATGGCCGGCTTCGTGTGTCCGAACTGCAGCGAGTGCACGAATGTGTTCAGTAAGGGGGGTGGAGAGGTCATGGCGAGGGAGTTTGAGGTGGGATTCCTGGGGAGTGTGGCGGTGGATCCGATGTTTGTGCGGTTGATTGAGGAGGGGTGTAGGCCGGTTTATCCGAAGGGGACGGTGGTGGAGGGGAAGGCTATGGTGGAGGGGGATGCGTACGGAGAGGGGGATAAGGCTGGGTTGCTGGTGGATAAATATCGGGATTGTAGTTTGGCGCCGCTTTTTGACGGGATTGTGAGGCGGTTGGTGGAGGATATACGGAGTAGGGATTAAGGGATTGGGAACGAAATAGGAATAGAAATGGTGCGAGGGTTCAGGGAACGAAGATACCACACGGGAATGCTATGAGGAGATGAACGAGGTTGGACCTGTTCAAAATATACCACTTTCTGAATACGCGGGCTGACCTGTCTTTCCCCGTGCATTTCTCTCTTCTGACGATCTGCGCCTTGGGCGATTTGCTTCTTTCGGGTTGGGACATTTCTCGACCAACAGATTTGCCTCCCGAAGGACCATTCTTCATCATCATCTTTGAATTTGAGTCCAAAATTCACCGACGCCTGGTCAAACATCCCTATGCAAACTCCCTCGACAAGTCTCGCATCCAAGATATCCAAATGTCGAAAGCCATCCGTGCTATTAGTCCTGTTCACCTCTTCTACCCCTCGTCCTACTCACCGCTCGTATGGCGCCTAACAAACAGTCACCTGGATCTTGTCCACGTACCTGTCCTCTGATATCGTACGAAGCAGCCTTCACCCCCGGACAGACGGGGCTATCCCGCAGTAAGCCGTCACAGGACCCGCACGGGTGAGAGAGATTTGCAAACGGGGGTGTGATAAGCTCGATAATTACGGCTTGTACGCTTTGACTACAAGTTGCTGCCGTACCTAGGTCTTCCTTGCCTACTGTAGCTCTTGCTTTGCAACTCTATATCTCTTTACTCTACTCAACTCTCCGCAAGCAAACAACAGTTTGACGGTTGAAATACGAACAATCTACCATTCCTCCGATACGATACAAGTCCACGATGTCTTTTGTCCAAAAGTACATCTGGGGTTCCGTGGACGGCAGTGCGGACGCGAAGCCTCCGGACAATTCGACGGCCAACGTCACGACCGGATCCGACGAGCGTCTCGAGAGCGGGACGTCGCAGCTTCACGGGCATGATGACCACAATTCATTCAACCCCCTCGAAGAATTCACCACGTTGGGCGACGATCGGCGCGAGCACAAACCTCTGGATGAGCTTTTGACATTGAATGAACACTACGGTTTGCAGGAGCAAGGGTATACGATGGCGCGTGAGCAGAATCGTAGGGGCGAAGGTGGATATCAAACTGCCGTGGTTGGCGATCAGCGATCTGACTTTGCGGGTCAAGAGCGGTACGTTGCCGAATCCGGATATGGCCAGGCGAATGGATATCCTGACACGAACGATGACGTTCGGGTGCCGGAGCAAGAGCTGGGATCAGGAAAGCACGAGCAACACAGTCGAGGCAGTCAAGGGTCGGGCATGGGTTTTATGAAACAAGAGCCTGATGTGGACGACGCCTCATTTCTCTCCAGAGCTGGCCGTGAGATTCAGCGGAATCGGATGACGAAATGTGGGGATGAGGCTGGTCGTTTGCAAGAAGGGCATGGGGACGGAGAACAGCAACGCCCTGACGAGGAGATGGCTGATCACACCCTCGGCAACCCAAGTCAAGCACGGGAGGCTGCTACTTCACATATGATCAAGAACGAGTTTGAAATCGAGCAGCAAACCTACGATGAAGCCATGGAAGATCAGACGGACGAGAGTGCAGGCAAAGCTCCGAATGAAGTCGCTACAGCTCAAGAGATGAAGTCTGAGCCTAGCTCCGACGAGCAGATTCTTGGAAAGCTGCAGAACGGAATTCGCATTCAGGAGCACAATCGCCAGCATCCACGCCTTACCGAGAACGCTATCAACCAAGCTGGTTCTCAGCCGCTTGAGGGTTCTGGAGAGAGGGACATCATGGACTTCTACGGAATTGATGCCATGAACGATGCTGATGCTCGAGATCAACCGGGTCTGCAAGAAGTCGCCGATGGGTTTTGGAGCGGATGTCGGCCAGATGATGCGACTGAATCGGGTGCGTTAACGTCAGAGATGCATCGACAAGATGTACCGCAAGGTATCGGCAGCGGGTTTCGACTGACCGATGCGACTCCATCCGGTTTTCCCAGCTCAGAGACGCAGCGTCAGATACCGCAGAACTTCGACGATGACGAGAGCAAGTTGCAAGTGGATGCACTGCCACAACGACTCTCAGATAACATTGCAAGTGGACCTAGTGATGCTACTGCTCGTGAGCAACGTGGCAATCTGCAGCGAGCTCGGCAGCAGGCCTTTACGGGTTCCATGGACCGATACGGTCGCCACCGCATACCTGAGCCAGATATGCAGAATCGAACGAGAGCTGAGCACGATTTGGTACCTATCGCAGCTGGGTTTCAAGCGCAGGCATTTGATGGACACGATGGTGATCAGGATCGCAAACCGAGACCAGTCGCCAGCCGCAGGATGGACGACGATCTGGCTTATGCCAAAGGTCGGAATACTATCGAGGGTAGGCTGATGGCTGATCAAGTAACTGAGTCAAATGAGAATAGCACACGGCAACGCGTGGAAGATGGCCGGGTTGGAAATCTACAACACTCTCCTCGTGACTTCTCACGAAAGGGGATGAGGGTTCATCCTTCGCACCTCCCTGAACATCCGCCAGTCAAGCAGCAACTTTTCCATTCTGCCGACTTCCAACTGCCGAAATTGAGCAATAACCACCCGATCAGTCATCCCAGGCCCTCGAAGCAAGGCGTCTCTCAGCAAATCTTCCACCGGCCGGCTTCGAGTACTGCGAATCACATCAATCGTCCCGATCACGAAAAGCGAGGTCTGCCGCATCACAATTCCATCGCAGCGAACTCTCCCCGTAAGAACGTCGCCATGCCGGATGCGCCAGATCAGTATGGCAGACCAGTTGCAGATGGGTCTCCAAGCTACTACTCAGGTCCTCCATCAGGCCTCGAGTACGTACTTGGGTTTGGTCACTTCGATAGTACGTTCGGACAGGCGCCCATGCCGTTCATGCCGCCTCAGCAGGAGCAACAGCGAACCAACATGTACGACCCAAATACCACGAACCCGTACTTCCGCAACTACTTCTACGATCATGCGCAGATGGCTATGGCGGGTGCCTATCAGCAGCCTTTCTCCTCTCCGCCTCAGCATGGATATCACATGTCTGCGCCCGCTCCTACACATGCGCTGTCAAACCCGTACATGACACCCCAGTCGATTAGGAAGCGTAAGGCTCAAGAGGCATTTGATGTTCAGGCGCCTGACGAAGATGAGGAGAGCTCAGATGATGAGCCACTCGTCAGCCGTACTCGGCGTCATCATTCTCTGAATAGTCGCTCTGGTGCGACGGAGTCAGTGCTCGGGCAGAAAGCAAATTTTGATGCACAAGCACACGAAGCCGATGACATCCAGCTTCTAGATTCAACACCTAAGCAAAAGTTCATTGTCAAAATTCCCTTCACAAAGGCTTCCCGAATCGAGCTCAAGCCAGCACCAAAGAAGGTCGCACCGCTTCCTCGTCCTCTCCTGCAACCTATCCCACAATCATCTCCACCCGTCAACGACAGTGACAATGACGACCCTGCCGAGATCTCCTGGAAGCTCCCCACCTTCGCCGTTGACCCCCAACCCATCGACCCGGAAACTGACCAACGCTCGCTCAAAGTCTCCATTCCAGGCATGGTCCGCGAGGTTGTCCTCCTTTCACCCGACCACGCAACCCAAGAGACTCATCTGTACACCCACCTCTTTCTTCCCGGCCAACAAGCACTCGCTGTGCCCGACCCCACACCCAATATCGCAACGCTGAACTTCCACACCGTAGCCGTTATGGTGCTCGATGCCTACGCCGCTTTCGAAGCGGGCGACGAGTTGACCAACGTTGGACGACAGAATCGTGGTGCGGCTACTTCTTCCAATACCGATGACGCCGACGACGAAGACACTCAGCCCAAAAACGACGCACGCGACGCCGACGTCGACGAGATTTTCTTCGCAGCCATCGATCGCTGGCGCGCAGGTAAACTGAGCAACAAGAAGTCCTACTCTCTCATCCGCGGCGTACAGGAATTCTGCGACATCGCCCTCGACATTATCTACTACATTCACGAGCATGGGCTCCTGCGCGAGCACAATCCAAATCGGATGCGCAAGGAGATGAGCGACAAGGGTGTGAAGCGAGGACCGCGTGAGCAGAAGGTGGAGGAGGAAGCGGTGGTAGGCAAGAAGCGCAAACCGCGGGGACAGAAGGCCGAAGAAGAAGTGGAAAAGAAGCGAGTGAGGAAACCAAAAGTGCAGGAGAGTAATACGGCTGGTGGGAAGGGTAAACGCAAGGCGACGGGCCCTACTGCTAAAGCGGCGGCTACTGGTAAGGCAAAGGTGAATGTCCTGCAAGGTCGGAAGAAGGTTAAGACGGGAAAGGCGGCGCAGGCTGGTGTCATCGTGAATCGGAGAAAGTCTGAGAAAGGGAAGTGAGCGATGCTGGTGTCTAGGGAGTCTCATCTCTTGGGCAGTGTGCTTCACAGAACCGTCGATACGGAGGGTTTGAGGGCAAGTAATGCAGACAGGCTGACGGGGTTGTGTGGTTCTGTCAGCATATTCTTTTGCGCTGGGTATGTGCTGGAAGACGTTCTGCATGATAGGGACATATATTGGCGAGTACGCTGATTATTCTATCTCTACCTCCCCAAATGTATTTGAGGCAAAATGGGCATTTGTAGACGGAGGCTTGGTTTAGTCTAGAAGATGTCCGATCCATCTTAACTACTCTGGCATTACTATCGCCTGCACAGAACCTCACGGCATCCTTCTTGGGTACTTGTAAACCTCCTCTTCCCTTCCATCATGTCTATGAAGGTGTTCGATCGGCGACCGACGCACCATCCGCAACAAATGACTAGACCACATACTTAGAACGTCACCGCATCCTCCTCGATCGGCTCCAAACTCCCCTTCCCCTTAAACTTCTCCACAATCTTCGCACGTTCACTTAACATGAACCTTGCCTGCTGATTTCCAATCCTAGCCAATCCCCTCCACCGCTCAAGATCCTCCTCATTCCTCTTGTCTCCATGCGCATCCTCCGGATTCTCCCAATGCCCCTTCGAAAACGCTAAAAGCGTCGTCACAGTTCCCTCTTTGATATCGTAAACAAGCGAGCACACGGTCCCCGTTTCCTCGAGCCAATTGCACTGCCAGATCTCGCCGGGGCGAATGCATTGGTAGGCGCAGGTTTGGTAGTTTATGCGGCCGGCCATAGGCCCGCCGTGGATAGCGTAGATGATGCGGGCTGAGGAGAAGAACCACATTTCGTAGCGCCATTTTTCGGGGGCGCCTGTTTCGGGGTTGGCGGCGGCGTAGTCGTAGATTAGGTGCGTGTTGAGGATGTCAGTTTTGAAGGTGGGGTCGAGTTCCGTGTTTGTTTGGTAGGCTGGGAGGGATGTGGAGGGCATTGTCAGGGTAGAATAGTGAAGTTGCTTATACGCTTTAGGTTGATCTGGTATCGGAGAGAAGTCTGTCTAGGTTATTTTCCTTCTTGCGTGCACGTGTGTAACTTTCGAGGACAGTGTTGTCTGATAGAAGTTTGGTAAACCCTAGAGTGTGTTACTGAGAAGGCTTGAGTATACAACCGAAATACGAAAGGTTTTGCTGCCGGATTAAACACTGCGGAGCTGTCGGAACTTCTTCTATCTATGACGAGGGAGTTAAGCATGACGTTCTAGCGCGAAAATGGTGCCAGACCCTTACGCTGTTCCGCGTTAGACCCTCCCGTTCAACTACTATTCCACATTCCGTTCCCCATAATGGAAGCATCCCTAATTCCTTGTGCTCAATTTTCGTGCGCATGACTTCCGTTCGCCTGTTCGCCCTCCTGCCCCAAGCTCGGATCCCAACTCACCGCCCCTACATCCTCCCACATCACCGCCCGCTCCGTGTCCCAGTTCCACTTCAAGATAGCGTCGAAGTTGCGACATGTATGGCACGTGGAGAAGTCAGGGAGGGAGTCACGGGGCATGGGTGCGGACCTCTCATCTACGAAGGTGACGGGGGTTACGTCGGCGGTGCACATGAGGCTTAGGCGAAGGGCGTCGAACAGATCGCGGTTCACTATGTGAGTTTAGTTCTTCGCTCCACTAATAAGACGTTGACTAGGCTTTGAGTCCACACATTGAAGCCAACCAACACATTACTGCTGATGGTGTTCTCTTATGTTTCGTATACGTTCGGCCTTTGAGCTCCTTTAACTAGTAATCTCGTACCGTCAGCTCGCCATTCGCGCGCATGTAATCACCCGTAGACTCTTGGCCTTCCTGACTTCCAAAAATGGACTGTAATTTTCAGAAGCCACCGGACGAGGAACTAAGACAGCTTATCATCCTCAAGCTCAGCTAGAGTCTCGGCCTCAGTTGTGGTAATTTCTTGAGCGTAAGTTTGAATTCATGATGTTATAACCGCAGGGTTGTCTCACTGGACACATTTGGCACATACAATCTAAGTTTCCTCCTCTTCTTTCACCAAGGCCCATGACCACGTCGATGCATGCGCTGATGGAAATATTTCGGGCCGGTAGCCATGGCGGTACCCACATCCGGGAGCGTCGCGATAACCTACCGAAGCACCTGATTCGCAAAAACACTCCATCATCGCCGGTTTCTGATGATGTACACAATCAGGTATTTTGCAGGATTGAGAATGAACGGAATCAGTATCGAGCATGGTAAATTCACTAGCTAGACCTCCGAAATACTTGATGCATCTTCCAGTAAAAATATCATGTTCAGAAGTATAACAAAATTACACCTGCCATACACCCAACATGCTCTTGCAATCGCCAAGAAGCAGTACAGTAACAATACATTTAGGACACTTCTTCCCGCCTCCATCTTACTGTGCTTACGCACACTGCTTCCTCACCGGCACCTCAGAGCAGGTCTGGTCCTTGCAAAGGGTGTTGCAAGGCTTTTCTATAGCACCGTACACATACGGCTGTCCATCAACCTTGAACTGGAGGCCAAAGTCCGCAGGGTTTACGCCATCGTACCGGTATCCCGCACGGCAAGCACAGTAGTACTTACTACCACCCGTCGTGGCGCAGCTCGTAGTGCCGTCGCACTTGTTGGCAGCTGGGTCGAAGGGGTTGCAGACTGCGGGACAGAGACCGGCGAGAGTTTCGCCATTTGAGAAGTGGTCGCCGTTTGAGCCGTACGTTCCAGGACCTGTAGCAGGATATCCATAAGGAGCAGGGCCAGGACCCTTTGTGGAGTTGTAGCCGGTCGCAACCGGGACCAAAGTGGTAGGAGTAGGGCTACCATAGGGTGAACCCTTTCCTTTGCCGCGACACTTCTTTGGGCATCGACCCTTGCCTTTGCCCTTCTTTCTATATTTGCTATTTTTGCCCTTCTTTCCGTATTCGCTAGTTTTGCCCTTCTTTCCGTGCCCGCTAGTAATGCCTGCGTGTTTATCTTGGTGCGTATCCTTGTCGTCGTCTGAATCGGAAGCTGCGTTCCATTTAGAAGGAGAACCACATACATATAGACACGAGTCACTTACAACTGCCTTTCTTTGATGGCCACGAGAAACCACCCAAACCACTGGAGGGTGGTGAGGATTGAGGAAAAGCGAATCTCCTGAGCTTATCATGTTTTTCGACCGGCTTGTAATCGTCATCGTCATCGTCATCAGTATCATATTTTCCACCACTGGCCTTCTTCTTCGAAACCTTCTTCTTCTTCTTCTTCAAAAGCTTCTTCTTTTTCTTCAAAACCTTCTTCTTCTTCTTCTTTTTGAGAACATGGTGTTCGTCATCTGAATCAGAGTCGGTCTCATCGAGGCACCACGCGGGGCAGTCATCGTCGGAGTCCCAATCCTTTCCTTTCTTTCCGACATGCTTCCCTTCGTCCTTCCCGAAATAAGCGGAGTCGTCGAAGTCTTCGCCATCGTAGTGCCCATGGTCTTCACCGTCCCAGCCGATCGGGCCCGGTCTGTCTACGTCGGCGTTCAGTGCCTGATTAAACGGGAAATCACCTACAGCCAAGGCGCTAATAGCACCATCGGGGTCTTCGAAGGGAAACCCATCACCATCGGGGTCTCCGAAGGCAAGTCCGCTAATCTTGCCAGATGCTGGTGCCGCGAGGAGACCTCCAGCCAAGGCTGCGGCGGTGGCGGTGGGGACTGCTAGCTGTCCGATTAAGCCTGCAGCGGGTAAATTGAGAGAACCTCCTGGGACTGTTGGCAATGCGAAGATGTTTGGAATTCCAGCTCTGCCAGTGGAAGTTGACTTCAGACCCCCGAGTAAGCCACCGACAAGACTGTTAATGCCACCAGGGAGCGTGAAAACTGGGCTCGGCACAGGATTTGTAAGCCCTAATGCGGAATTCACCCTACTAATAAACCCTCCAACGACATTCGGTGCCGCGGTTGACCGTGCACTGGAAGTTGTGGAAGAAGATGCGGACCGCACTACAGAAACAGTTGCGCTCGTCGTCGGTGATGGGACCAGAACAGTAGTGCCGACTGCGGTTGAAATTGACGTGTATGTAGGAGTTGGTGCCACAGTGTCCGGAGCAGTTGAGCTCGGATCTAACGTTGAGAGGATCACATCGTCAGTGCCGACTGGAAGTGGTATTGTCTCGTCCGAAGCAGTTGAGCTCGGATCCAGTGTTGGAAGAGTCTCGGTTGTTGCTGGATCATCCAAAGTCGAAGTGCCGGGATCGTCAACCTGAGCATTCAGAACCCGCACTAGCAGTGCTCCGAGCACAAAGGTCCTCATAGTAGCCGGCCAAGGAAACCAATCCAAGTGAACATACACCGTTGGCCCCAATCAAAAGAATGTGTTGTTTAGAAAGAGCGACAGGAAGGAGAGGTGTTCTAGACATTGTATCAGATATGGGTTCTTTAATTATAGGCTGCCGTGTTGAATTCTTCGTGTTTGAGATCAAAACAAGTCGGCGTATGACCAGGAAGAGATAGGAAAGCGTATCGAACGGTGATGCGGCGTGGAATGTGGGTCAAATTACGTTCGTCGCGCGTCCATTCGAGATCGGAATGTGGGCGCCAAAACAACTGTCGATGTCACCAAAGCCTTGAAAGCATAGTCAAAGTCTCACACAAAGTCGACCGGAGTGACTCTGATGGTTCGTTGATCAGATCATCGTCGTCCTGTCGACTAAGGCTGGGCAGAACACGAGGTGGGCTTCACACGTGTTAGTGTGCATAAAGCTCTTTACATTCCAGAGTCCTACTTGACAATTAAATTAGAATGCGTTGCCCTGGAGGGCTCTTGGTGCTGAGTTTGCGGCGTAGACATTCTTGGGCTACAACGAAGAGCCCAAAAGCTTCGTCCGGTACTCCCACCCGGTGGAGGACGACCCAACGTAGAAAATCCCACTCGGTCACCGGAGCATTTCTTTGCGCTAGAATCGTCGCCTCGGACAGGTCTCTCATAGTGACATGCGAGTGATGGTTCGCATCGAGTCCTTGATTGAGTTGTTGTACAAGATCACTTCAAGCAGCTACAGTAGAGCATGCTTAGCAAGGACTTCGAACCAAGTGGCATAACACGATGGAATCAATGGCCCACGTGAACACCCACCATCTGCAAATCAGCATGGCGGAAGCTGTTTGTTGGCTCATGAAGCAACGGTGCTTTCACGAACTATGTCATGGTCAGCCAGACATCTACCATTGGAGAGACATTGTACGTATGCTCCATTATTAACATAGCTCTTTGTTGCTAAGAGACCTGCTCTGAAGTCTTCCACGTGGCTAGGTGGTGGACGCGTAAAGACGCGTCGCGTGTCAACTAGCAGCCGCCATCGACCCACAGCGACAAGCGCAAGGTGTTTGTATTCGAAGCGCGACTAGCGTCACAGTCGCTCTCAATAGGAGATGCTGGCGATGAGTATCAGAGTGAAGCCTTGTATTGGGTAGGGAATGCGTCATGCATGATCTGGGTTCAATTGTCGAGATGCAACCTTTGCACCTGCTTATTGCCGCGCTAAATCCGCCAGGGAGCCAACGTCTCGGCACATCGACACAGCCCTTTCGTCATTGGTACGCCTGATCGCCTTATAGTCAATATTACAAGGCCCACAGCTAAGCCTTCCTTCTTCAGCCGACAGGGACCAAAATAGACGATCGACACCAATACTTCTTCTTTTTCTGGAACATTGAGCCACCGCAACCGTTGCCAGTGCTAAGACTGTTTGAGGCGGCCCGTGGGATTGAAGCTTGGTTCGTACGTCAATGCTACTCTGCTTGTCAGAGTTGTCTTGAGCCCTGCTGGACGAGCAAACGAGCGTTACCCTACCAGAAAATAAGGCCTTCTGCAACGGCAGAGCCTCAATTTCGTCTCCAATTAGGTCTCCGGGCGTGTGGACTGTGAAGCGTCGTTGTCGCGGAGTCAATGCGCTCGTACAGGGCAGTAGACCTCAGCAGGTATAAAGTTACAAGCACTGTACCGTTGGAACAGCATCAACAGCCTTTTCACAGTCTCCACATTCATCGTTACAACACTCCCAACATTTTCAGCTTCATATCAACATCTACATTATCAATCTCATCCCCAAATCCAACACTATGCAGTTCACCATCGCCACCATTGCTCTCCTGAGCACCCTCGCAGCCGCCGCACCTACAACAAACGTTGCCCGCGGCACAGGCGATACCTTCAACCTCGTCCTCACCAGCGTCAATCTTGCTCCTGAGGATCTCGAAATTCTCAACGCAGGCAACTGGGTTGTCGCCTCTCGCAACCTACGCGCAGAACTCGTTCCCGACAGAACCCAAGCCAACCTCTTCTACCAATACAGCCCTGAGGACAGAATCGGCACTGCGAGCACAGGCTTGGTAATTACGCCTGGCGGAACCGCTACCATCTCCAGCGGCAAACCCGTCGAACTTGTCAACAACAACGGCACGAGTGGCATTACCATCCTGACAAACGACGATGGACTCCCCGCATTGTCGTACGATGAAGGTCGTTTCCAAGCTTGCGTCGATGACCAAGGCATCTTCTTGAGCCACATTGCAGCAGGACAGAGGCAGTTGGCTGCATGTGCGTCAGTCGATTTAGTCTCTGTGTGCTCAAGCATCGGTGTAGGAGGTCCTCTAACTGGGCAATTGGGCAAGCCGGTCGCGGTCGATTGTTATTCGAGCTAAACGAGTGGATGCGAATGGATTGAGGAACACGCAGAGGATGACACATGACCCATCATTAATACCTTTCTTTAAACATAACGTCCTTCCTTATAGTACTGCATAGTTATAGCGAGCATACAAAGTCATAGTAATAATACTTTTCTTATAGTCACCACGACTAATGAGGTCCCATCAAATGGCCTATTTTTGATGCCCATTGTGTTTGTCTCTTTGCTGTCGGCAGTTCCCCATTCGAAGATCGCCCACTAATGTCATGTATCACGCCTTTTGTGGCGAAAAGCGATTTCAAAATCGTCGTGATTAAGTATGACTCCTCGAGCATATCAACGCATATTCTGTCTACTACACTGCCGCATTCAGTTTTGCCATCTCCAAGTACTCTCTCTTACACTCGTGTCGTCATACAAGGGTCCGCTAGCAGTTCTTGTTATCACATTACGGTTCTTCCGCGCAGGGAATCGCCAACTATAGGATCATTAGCGGTGACCGCATGCCTTGTCATGTATGCGTGTTTGATATGCGCAGCGGATTCGTTAATGGCCCTTGGATGGCACGCTGGCGACCCGCCGCAGGTCCAAAGACTCACTGTCTCGTTTGACAGCAAAGTGAAAGAACTGCCCGCCTTGTACCCCACTGCACCGCTCTAAGAACAGTCTGATAGTTTACATCGGTGCCAGCCCAGCCGCTATGGTTGTGGGAGTGAGATTCCGTTCACCTATGGCACTAACGGAAGCTCCATTGCTGAGGAGGTAACGACAGATTTGTTCGTCACGGACATCCTAGTAATTGTCAATCGTAGTAATGTGTGCCGTACAATGTACCCTCCTAAGGCGCCAACCTTGATGCTAATGTGCGCCTGATTGATATCTCATTCAACTTCATAGATAATATTTCGCGTAGATAATGTTTCGCGTGGATATGTAATACGTATGTATTTTTTCATAGGCACTGAATAATAGAGGGCTATTCCTATATGAGCTTTACAATAAGAGTACGCGCGATATGAATAGTGCGTGCAGTATTTACTTGATTCCAGTTTTGCGCTTAGCTCTATAGAACCTGCCCAAACGTTGACCACCTGCATCAGCCTAATTCC
>Ga0247733_1000248_pt1 | contig 47898 bp, 45 predicted proteins | sample UWRJL043104R2_FD_180932 | JGI IMG/M metagenome (GOLD analysis project Ga0247733, IMG submission 180932) | Plant litter microbial communities from Arlington Agricultural Research Station in Wisconsin, United States - UWRJ-L043-104R-2 | ecosystem: Environmental > Terrestrial > Plant litter >...
ATGACGGCGGTGCCCTCTTGTTACTCACAGCGGGAACGGTACGAAGCCATCGCCCGCGCTCCCTCCCGCGCCGCTGATCCATGGCGCGATGGCGGCCTCGTCGCGTCGGCCCCGTCTCGCAAAAGGAACATGTGCAATGCTCACCGCCATTGTTTAACTAAGCACCGCTCTAGCCATGACTTGACTGGACTGGACAGACTTGCCTTGACCTGCCTTGACCTGCCTTGACCTGCCTGGAACTAGCGACGGCCACCCGCCAACGCCTTCGCTACTCCACAGTCGACCGTCGACCCGCCGCATACGCTGCCCCCCAACACCTCGCACACGCGACCTCGCCGCCGTTCCGCCTGGCGCCCCGTCCGGTCCTGTCCTGTCCTGTCCCGTCCCACCAGACAGCGACTGCTGCTCTGCGCTCATACACCCACATCGGCGCCGCACCCGACTCGGACCCTTTGTTCGGCGCGAAGAGCAACCGCCGACACACCACAGCTTGGAGACTCGCCGCCGCGCTGCCATGGGCTGTCCACGTCGTCGCGCCCGCCCGGAACACTACCACCACGGCTGCCTCGTCGCCTGCTAAGAGAGCCCGCTCCATGGCGGCATGCCAGTAGCCGACATGCTCGGCCAATTCTTCAGCAGCGGGCGCAAGGGTGCCGGCGCCCATGCGTCCCCGCCCACGACGCTGGATTCTGCCACCGAAGAGTCTCACACGCGACACCTGCTCTATCCCGAATCGAGCACCCTCTACCACTCCGACGGCCAGCCCTACCCCCTCCACGGCGCCGCCCTCTCGCCGGGGACCGCCTACGATGGCCCGCTGCCCGAGATCGACCTCGACTTCCCCCGCGACTGCCGCATCATCATCGCCCAGGACGAGACGGCCGCCGTGCCTCGGACCATCCTGTTCGACTCGAAGCCGGGCCCGCCGCGCGCAGAGTCGCCCACGCTGCTGCCAAACCCACGGTCGCGAGCCTTCGGTGGCCCCGGGAGCGCCAGCACCGTGGGCCCTACCTTTGGCGGCATGCATGCGCGGAGGTCGTCCCTCGTGCCCGAGTCCACGCCGCGGTCCCCCACCGTAGCCAACTTCAACCGCACGCGCACCCGCGGCAACTCGATATCTTCCATGCCCAACATCGACGAGCACGCGCAGATACAGGCAAAGGCACAGTCGAAAGCAAAGGATGCCGCCGATTTGGTCAACATCTGCTTGGACTGCATGTTTGGGAACACGCCCATGAACTACCGGGGCAACTCCAACAAGATCCACATTGTTCCCCTCGACCCAAAGCCGGCCGACACGGGTAGTCTTGCTCCGAATCTCCAAGATGCCTCCAGCTCATTGGGGCGCGCCGAGGGTCTTCGCCGAAGGAGCCACCTAGCCAAGTCCTTTACACCTAGCAACCTGCCCCTCGAGCCACCCACCGCCGAGACGAGTAGCTACATCTCCAAGGAGCCTCGCCGACGCACCATCTTCATCACGCGCATGTTTTCGGTTACAGTGCCAGACGAAGACCAGGATACCTCCAATGTCCGCACACCAACGCCCGGGAGCTCTCTTGGCAAGGGCAATGGGTTTCCCTTCCCTCGGTCGACGTCCAGAGGCGGTGGTCCAAAGGCAGTCCCTGTAGCCCGCAAGAGCCCCATGTACGCCATCACCATCATCCTCCACCTCCCGATTGCCGCCTCATCCTCGACACTTCGTCCGCCATCTCGACCTGGAAACCCGAAGAACAGCAACCCATCCACTTCTGCGCCCGGGCATGACTCACTAGGGTCCTCCCTGGACTCCGACCGCCGCGCCGGGTGGGCATTCGTTGATCCCAACTATGGCGTTGAATCTCTCCTCTCTGCTTCGCTTAATAGCGACGTGGATGATCGTGTCGATGTCGTTGGTCAACACTGGGACGTCATCATGCGCACCCTCACAAGCCTGCAATTCGTGGTGCAAGAGCGCATCTTGGCTCAGTTCAAGTTGGCAGAAGCGGCCTCCCCACCAATGCTACAACAACCACGTGCTCAGCATTCTCGCGCCAGCTTGAGAGACACTCCTATGGTGGCGCAACGTCGAGCGTTCAAGCTGCAGCCTGGAGCCCTCATGTTCGATCCAGCCATCAAGAAAGCGGTAGAGCTAGCAGGCAACCGCGTCGTGAGCGGCATGAGAATACCCCGGGTAATGACGGGCCAAGGCAAGTGGGGCGTGTGGCGCGAAGAAGCAAGATGGCTTGGTCGATGGGCCGGTCGACGAGAGGAGAATTTCTTCTTCTTCAACCTGCTGACCGCGTTTCTGGGAAACCACACCGAGTGGCTCAATCTACTCGGGCCAAAGTGGCACCGAAAGCGCCACCGAGAACAACTCAAGTCGAGTGCTAGCGACAACCTGACCATCGCCAACCGCACTGTCATTGTATCTCCGGACAAGATGGCGGCGAGGCGGCTCATCTTCCTCCTTGCTGCGTTTTTACCACCAAACGCACTCACAGTGTACGATAGCGCTTCTCCAATGCGGCCTAGCACTTCTGCATCTTTACGAGGGTATTCGCAGTCTCCTCCAACTAACATGCCACCGTCGAGGAAACATTCCCTGCGCCGTCAGATCAATCGCAGACCTCGCGGCAAGCAGAGTATGACCAACCTACACCTTCAGCCTCATGCGGGGAACGGCACAAGTCTCTCTACACTTGAGTCTGCAAATTCTCGATCGGACTCTGGTGTGGCCGAGTTCCAAGATGCTCAAAGACACTCCCGCCGATCTTCGGCTCATTCCATCCGGGCAAGCCTTGTGATACCGTCCATGTCCGACGGTGCTGCGACTGGGAAGAGCAGCGCTGCTACGCTGTCATCTGCTACGCCGCAAAACAACGTTCCTGTAGCTCACTTTACCCTACCTAGAACCAGGTCCTCCGGACCATCACCTGAGACGCGACCTGAAAGTAGCGATAGTCTGGCTTCTGCAAATTTAATGCACACCTTGCAGCGAAGCAGCACGGGCCACACCAGCAACCCAAGTACTGATTCATCCAACAACAGTCGCTGGAGTGGCTTCATGAATTTCTGGAGCGGACGCCGTGGATCTTCTGCAGATCACAGCGACTATCTACAGAGTACGGACGACGGTCTCGGCGTTGCTGGCTCGGCCTACCGCTGTCAAGAGCGTCCTCGTTCACAGCTTGAGCTTATGGTCCAAGAACTGTCCATGGATGGCGTGTTTGGCGATTCGGACGCCTTTGAGCCGCCTGTCAATAGCGCTACCATTACCGCAGAAACCTCGCCTGAAACGTTCCCAGTCGGATGCAGCGGTGTCCCAGCTTCTGCCGCACGACCTATTCCGGAGCGATCACGGGCTTTTGATTCGACACTCAAGTTGTCGGTCAACGAGAAAGACGGTGTCATAGATGTTGACATACCGCTTCCAGAGTTTGGATCTCCTCTTCACTCGCCCTTACTTGGGGGTTACACATCAGCTTCCAGCCAGCATGGCTCCAGTTACGGGGAATCGTCTGTTCTCTCCATGCCATACTGCGAACCAGAGCAGCCTGTCAATGCGGCTGGCTGGTTGAAGCAGTTCCATCCCGACTTTGCAGTCCAAGCGATCAAGCCCTATGCTGAGCTCGAGCGTGACATCAAATGGGCCATGAGTGCCGAGCCGACGCCGGTCACCTCTGCCGCAACTCCAACCCTCGAGCAAGGTCCGCTCGAGCGCTGGGTGGATGTCTGCTCTGCACTTGTTGCCGATACTCGAACGTTCAGCATCAAGCGCATCAGCCTGCGGCGCCTTGTTAGATTGACTCCCGCGCCAACGTATTCGGCTTCCGCTATGACGCCGGGCATCTCTGGCATGCCCCCCGGACGCTCGCAATATGGCAACCCTTACAGCAACAGCTCGGCGGCGCCCATGATGAATGAGCAGCATCTCGAAGAGAAGTTCATCGAAGAGCACATCATGGACTTTGATGCGACGTTGATCGACGCCGTCGATCGTGTGTTGGCTCAATCTGGTCAAACATCACGGGCCCAGTCTGCTAGCTCTTCACGATCCAGTTCCCGACGGGGACGGCGTGATGCTCGGGCGGACTCCAATGCTGGACACCACCATACAGACGTGCCGCAGACTGATTGCAAAGCTGTAATATTCGATGCTCTCGAAGTCGTCGTCAAGAACGTCACGGCTGAGCGCAACGCCAAAGAGGAGCGAAAGGAGGAGAGTACCCGCAACAACCCGATCCAGGAAATTGCGAAGACAGCAGCCGATTCGTCATTGAAAGAAGGCATTCGGCGGTGGCTTTCCGAGGTGGAGTGAGCTCGGAATGCAAAGGGAGGGTCGTCTCCTTTTTCCTGCTGAAGTTCGGATGCTTGCCATATTTCTACCTTTTCCAGAGCTTAGCAGCCCTTCTTGCGTGCTTATGGCGCGACGGTATCCCATGAGCACGTCACTCGTGTTTCTATCCTCGTCATCAACAACTGCAGCCTCACCGCACTGTACTTCTATACTGATGACGTTCATGTCGTCGATTTCTATTTTGCGTTCATCCTCGCTTTCAGAGGGTAGCGGGTTGGCCAGTATCGCCGCTCGGGTTCATCCTCGTCTGTTAATTTTTTCCCTATTCTTTTGTCGTTGCGTCTTAGCGGGCGTTGTCTTGGGTTCTTCGGGCAAGCAGCTTATCACTGCGCTATACATGGACTTTTTGGGTCGATATCCCTGGGTGGTATTCTGCTGCATATATGGAGGGGATGGGATGAGAATTCGATGGTGTTTCCGTCGTAGTGATAATGCATAGGACCATGGGTGGTCTGGTAAGGGGCGTGTTACTCGTGTGCCTCCTGGTAATCATTGGGTGGGGTGCAATTTACGAAAGCGATATCTTGAGACTGCTATGCTGTTCCTGCTCTGGCCTTGTATGTGATTTGTGAACTTGCGTCAAATCCATCTTTGGAATGGCTCGGATGCTCTAGAAGGACTGGGTGGTTTACATCGCCAATTCCCCCAGATGCCCTCAACAATGTTTGACCGTTGCCTTTTTTGAGTTGTGGTTCTACTTGAACGAAGGCACTGCTGCTCGAGCCAATCAGAGGGTTTTCTGCCCGCGGCACCCTCCATGACCCCCTCCAACCGACGCCGCGTTTCCCACATACTACAATGCAATGTAAGCCATCCCACTGACCATCGCGTCTTACGTTCCGCTCAAAAACACATGCTTATATAACCATGATCAAATGTGAGTGCTGCGGGCGCACTGGCTTTGTCAAGCTGAGTAACGGGCCTCGGGGCTTGCTTCCGCCGGCGAACCGAAGCCCTGGACTCATGACGAAAGCGGGACATGATTACGATACCACTTCGCGGGGAGAGCTCGCGACCGTGCTTAAGCTGCCGACCAACTTTTTCATTCGTCTATATATTTTGATTCTCTCATTGCCAGATTGAATTTCTCACCACTTCCTTTGCTTGCCCGTTTATGTCCCAGACACTCACCCGCTTCCTCGCAAGAACAGCAATCTCATCTCACACTCTCCCTCTCAGAGCCATAGCCCCCCTCTCCAAGCTTAGCTCCCACCGCGCCGTCTCCTCCTCCTCTTACTTCCCCTTCTCCTCTCGCGCAATGGACAAAGCGGCCTCCATCACCGACTGGGTCAAGCCCGGCGACTCCTCTGGCGAGTTCAAGCGCCAAACGTCCATCTTCCGGAATTGGATCGAGAACAAGCCTAACGCGGAGTTCCCGCCTGAGAAGGGGCGATATCACTTATACGTCTCGTATGCCTGTCCTTGGGCGCATCGTGCGTTGATTGTGAGGAAGCTGAAGGGATTGGAGGATTTTGTGGGAATCACGAGTGTGCATTGGCACTTGGGGCAGAAGGGTATGTAAGCCCTTCGTGGTTCTCACTGACCTCTCGATCATGCCGTCTGTTGAAAGGAGTGAAACCAACTCTAAGAACAGCACGACTAACAACAAGCAGGCTGGCGTTTCGCCACTTCTGACGAGAATGTCCCCGGCGAAAACGTAACGCCCGACCCCCTCCACCCCGACTTCACCCATCTCCGCGACATCTACTTTGCGCAGAACCCCGACTACGAAGGCCGCTTCACAGTCCCCACACTCTACGACAAGAAAGCCAACAAGATCGTCAGCAATGAGAGCAGCGAAATTATCCGCATGTTCTACTACGCCTTTGACGACTTGCTGGATGACGAACATAAGAAACTCGATTTATTCCCTGAGAACCTGAGGAAGGACATTGAGGAAATGAACGAGTGGGTGTACAACGACGTCAACAATGGCGTGTACAAGTCGGGGTTCGCCACGTACGTCTTTCCTTTCCACCCATAATCCAAACCATCGCTTATCCAACCCCAACTAACAACCCCTCAGCACAGAAGAAGCCTACACCAAAGCTGTGACCACCCTCTTCAAATCCCTTGACCGCCTGGAATCCTCCCTCTCCACCTCTACGACGCCCTTCCTCCACTCATCCCCCACCCCCACCGAAGCCGACGTCCGCCTATATACCACAGCCATCCGCTTCGACCCGGTCTATGTCCAGCACTTCAAGTGCAACATTCGCGATATCCGCTCTGGTTACCCGTATATCCACCGCTGGATGCGCAATCTTTACTGGGACCATCCTGCCTTCGGCGAGACGACACAGTTCGAGCATATCAAGAAGCATTATACCAAGAGTCATAGCCAGATTAATCAGTTTGCTATCACGCCTGTGGGGCCGCTGCCAGATGTTTTGGAAAAGGGGGAGGAGGTGCCTGCGGTCAAGTTTGCGTTGAAAAAGTGAGGGTTGGAACTGGCGAGTTTATGGGTTGATAGCATCATGCGCAACGGGTCCATTTAAAAGGCAAGCAAAACTTGCCATACAATACTGGACCGAAATAATGATGATTCTTAACAACACTCTGCCCCTCTTGAGAATCTGTACACTACAAAAATCATCTCCAACTTGAAAAACACTTTCGGATAATTATGCTACGACTGAGACTCCAGCACAACTGAGGGAAGCAGCTTAACACCCATAGATCCTCTTGTATCTGAACGGCCTCTTCATTAAGTCTTATCAAAGCATCGAATGAGGGTTTGAATATGGTGTTGCATGAGCGGTATTTCCAAACCCGGACTAGCGTGTCTGCCAGCAGGACGTCTCTCCAGATGTTAGACCTGACTTCGCTTCTTCCACCACACTTCCCACCTTGCACTAACAGCCCTTGTCCATTCTTCCAGAACACGCAAAGATGTCCCCCCTCTAGCGAAGTCTTTGCACCAGGGGAAAAGGTCCCCTCACACCGCTCAAACCGCGAGACATCGCACCTGCTACATTCGTTAATGCACCACAAATGCAATCAATCAACGGCCGCACAAGAGTAATTTGCGCAGAGTAAACTAATTCCATTCGACAGACTATTGAAATGTCTGGAATCCAACTGGTCAACAGTCTGTTGCGAAACGCGCTTCGGGTCGGAGTCCGGACTACGTCGCTCATGATCACACCTCAATTTCATGTGCGCACTAGAACGGCGATAATCATACGCTTGCATCGTCATCTTCGTGTTCGTATGGATCGCCAAGGTTATAAGACCCATCCTAATGACTCTGAATGTCGGACGATGCCGCTGGCCACCTAGGAAGCCCCCCGAGACCCTTACGAACACTCTCGGCAAAGCCGTAGTACTGGTACTTATCGATATTGAATGTCTCACAGACGACTTCGGAGATTTGATCCTTCACCTTTTGCCCAACGGTAGTCGTCCGTGAAGTGGAATTTCGGTGTCGTTACTGAGCAACAAATTTGCTTAGACGAGAGACGTATATCAGACAAGGATATCGTCACTGGCCCCCATCAACTTGGAGTTTCCTGAAACGGCAACCACTACCGATCTACCCGTTCTCTAGTGATATCATGTCGGAGAGGCCGACTGCGCGGGGACGCTAAGCGCTGTCGTTGCGAGGTGGGTTGCGAGAGTGAGTTCTCGAACACGGATCGCAGAGATGCTCAGGCGTTTTCATGTTCCCAGATCATCAAATGGCGGTAACTCCGAAGTCAATCGTTCGCACCGTTCGCGATAGCCATAGGAGCTTCTGCAGGTGCCCCAGCTATTGGCCCTTCGCGCTACGCTATCAACCTATCTGCGAACACGGCCGCCGCAACCATAGTCGTCGAAGTGGCTTTCTCAGATTTGCGTACCTACGAAGAAAAACAATCTACTCGAAGCACGTCAACCGAGATTAGGTTCTGCGAATAGCTTCCAAGAAGCAGCCTTGAAATTCGCCTCGCCCCTGCTTACTACTACCGCCCCAGCCGCCCTACCGACATCTGACTTTGCCGCATACCGGCACTACCTTTGTAATACGGCGCCACTCATTGTGCACGCATGCAGACATGACTCTAGCACACTCCTTGAGACATCCCGCATCCAAATGCCAGGATATGCGCCTTGCGAAGGAAGGTAGGAACCCAAGGAAGCGAAGCTGACTGCATCGGGCCGTCTGACCTGTCTGTCGTCCCACGCAGTAGGCTCGTCAAGCTTCCAGGTCTTTCTCGGTAAACAACCCCTGTCAGCCCTATGCCAGCCCTACATCACTCGGATCACAGAGAGGCGTCGACTGCTCGTATACACCGCACAAAGGTAAAGTATACTTGATATCGTCTGTTTCACTGGCTGGTAGTACAACGCAACGTCTTGTCGCGCAGGCTAGAGCGTGCATTTGCGCTGCACCAAGTCATTTTACTCGGCTGCAATTACCGTTTACAGGGATCTACTACTGAAGTACAGCGGGCATCCCGTACCTGCATTGTTCTCTTGAAGATGTCGCACGCCCCAACCCTCTTTGCCACCGCCTATATTCCTGGTACTGTTGTTTCTATCTCAAAGAGGCAGCCAGTCACCATGGCTAGTCATTGCTGTTGGGGGTCCCGACAGGCTTTGTCTTCCAGTGTTGGCACTTCTCGGTTGTGCTACGCTGCTAAACCCGCAGATATATCCAACGTCACTAAGCAGTTCTCATGTGTAGAAAAGCTCCTTCCGCTTAGGGTTGATTAGATTTGAGACATGAGTCGTTCATCCTTCTAGCGACCCTGTGATTAGTAGTTTGTACATCATCCCTAGCCTCCTACAAGCGGCATGCATACCATGTACGCACAGTCAACAGAGCGAGTTTGCATCAGTCTACTTGATTATCGGTCCATGTCTTAAGGGTCAAGATTATAGTCTCCGTTCCTTGGATGTTTCGACATGCCTCGCACCCACATTACAATGCAATGCAATGCAATGCGCCGACCATCAAAGACGGAACCCCCGCAATCAACGCATATAACACCCGTGCGGTAGAGTCCACCTCCGCTACGCCAAGCCCGACGACGAAGTGTATACCGCATCGGATCTTCTCTCTTGCCTAGCCATGCACGAGCGGGAAATCTGTAGCCACAGGGGAGATTCCATGTCTCGGGCATCTACCCTACCATACGTAGCAAACAGAGTGCTTACCTTTCCTCAATCTCGATCTAAGCTTACACTGCATCAGCAAAGCCATCTGCAAAGAGCAAGCCCAGCACCACCACCGTTGAAATTAGACTAGTAATCATGATTGTCACTTGCGCCGCAACCAAGCCACCAGACGATCCTTCCGAGCTTCGTGAGATTCACGAAACCAGCCACAATCCTTCAGCGACCACCACCACTACCAAGACAACATCATCTCGAATCAACGAACAAGGCATCGGAATCCTTCAGTGATCATTAACAAGTTTTTTTTTTGGTCATGGGTATCTATCGCCTTGCTTCCACTGCGCCAAAAATGGATGCGCAAGTCGTGCGGCACCACATCCACAGCCCCAGTAACACGTACATCACATGCGTACTACACCACCTGCACAACGGCCCTCTTCCCCCCGCGCAATAACATATCCTAGCTCAGCCACTCACAGCAACCCGGCCCCAACACTACCCATAGTCTGCTTTGTAACCTCATCCCTAACCATCCCCACCTTCTTCGCCGAGTCCAAGATAGCCCCCTCAATCGCCTGCAGCGCCCCAACCAACTCCCTCCGCTGATCATGCGGCCTACTTCTGCTACCCGTCAACTGCTGTGCCTTCTCCACGGTTCCCGCCTCCATGGTCCTTAGATGCGCTTCAATCTCGCGGATTTGGCGCTGGTACAGATCCAGCGTGGTTCCAAGATCTTGTGTCCGGCGATTGAAGTAGCTGACGAGATCAACGGGTTTTGTGGGGTCGTCGTCGTCGAGGGAAGAGTTGGGCCCGGGTTTTGAGGTGGAGGTGCTGAGATTAGATGTGTTGCCGTAGCGGAATTGCGGGGGGAGGGCTTGGTTTTCAATGGCGCGGAAAGAGAGATAGGCGTCTTCGGCGTCCTTCTTGACGAGATTCTTTAGACTGGCAATGTTCGCGGAGTCGTTGTCGAGGCCCAGCTCGACAGTTGATAGAAAGCTTTCCACATAGGCAACATCAGGTGCAATGGAACCCACCTGATCGACATGCTGAGGGAGCGATTCTCGTGTCTTGTGGGCGTTGTTGATTTTGTTTTGGATGGTGTCGTCGAGCTGGATGATTTGCTGCTGGATGTCAGGGCTGAGGTCGTTGAAGCGCGTGGTTCCTTTGATTGAGTCGAACGTCGACATCTGGACAGCTTGGGATTGATTCAGGTTGGACGTTGAGTTGCCCAGCCCAAAAGACATGCTGGATTGCACGCCGCCGAATAAGCCGCCGCCGCCTTGCTGTGGTTGCTGCTGCTGCTGCTGCTGCTGTTGCTGCGGCTCTTGTGTCGAGCCGAAGAGGGGTGCAGCCTGGTTCTGCTGGGTCTGCGTATTTCCAAACAAAGGAGCGGTTGGTTGCTGTGCCGTTGACGATCCACTAGCATACAGTTAGCCTTTGTGCAACAGAAGCGTCCGCCCTTACTCACAACAACCCTGGCTTCTGTGCCTGCGTTTGCGAGCCAAGACCACCGAATAGTCCTCCCGATTGGGAAGGCTGTGGCTGCGTCTGGTTCTGTGTAGCTCCCCCTAACGCGCCCCCAAACAGACCCCCGGCCTGCTGGGGCTGCGACTGCGCCGTTGACGAACCAAAGAGTCCCCCGCTCGGGGCGGCGGAGGCAGCCGGCTTGCTCATATTGCCAAAGAGGCCTGCAGATTGTGGTTGGGCTGTGGTATTTTGCCCCCCGAAAAGCCCTCCGGCCTGGGGTGGCTGTGATGTAGCGCCGCCGAATAATCCCCCCCCGGTCTGAGACTGCGACGTCGATCCGAAGAGCCCCCCGGTGGACTGGGGCTGCGGTGCATTGGTAGATGAGCCGAGGCCCTGGTTGGCATTGTTCCCGCTGCAGGTACGTTAGCATCGTCATGGTCATGGTCATGGTTGCGACATCTGTGCGCGAGAGCGCTGGCCCCCGTCCGCTGTACGGAGGCGGATGGCGCGGTTCCTGAAGGATTGGGCCATGGCAGCTGGAGGCGATGTGACTATGCGTCGGCGTGTGCGTATGCGTAGTACGTGGATGACAAGATCAGTGTATATATATACGTACAAGAGACTGCTGCCGGTGTTGATGCTCAGCGAGTTGGAGCGTCCGAAGCCTGCCATCTTGTCGCGCTGCAGCTGCCCGCCGTTGGCTGAGGACAGTGCCTGTAGCCAATTATCGCCCGTGACTGCCCGTAGGTACAGGCCCCGTTCCAATTGGAGAGACGCGACTGAGGATACGGTGGCAGTTTGTTCGAGAGGGAGCGCACTTCGGAGGTGGATGCAGCTGCGGACGTCGCCGGCGGAAATGACAGCCTACGGAGCCGAGCTGTTCTCCAGCTACAACGATGTCGTGGCGCGGCGCGAGTGGGAGATTGGAATGATCAAAGAGAAGCTGGAGAAGGGCGAGGTGGTGGACCTGCCGTTGTGTCGGATCGAGCGTGTGTCGGCGTAAGTTCCTGTGCGACGAAGGCGCGGCCCATGTTTGGAGTGTGTTGGCGAACGGCACGCGCTAACACACACACGCCAAGACGTCCACCATCGCAGAGCCGCATCCGCATCCGCGCTAACGCTTGTTCAGGCATGGCTCGGTCCGCTTCGGACTCAAACGAGGGAAGCTGCTCTACGTCTTCAAGTACCCGACACACGACGTCGAGCGCGACAAGCACCGCAACGTCGTCACCCGCGCCCGCTTTATCAAGGAGCAGCTCGAGCACGCGGGCTATCGCCTTATCCCGTGGGACTTCAAGAAGGGCCAGCCGCCCAAGTTCTGGGAGCAAGGAACCATGGAAGAGGAAGACGACGATCTGTACGGGCCGTCCGAGACGGCGGCGCCCGCTGCCACAAAGACGGGCGAGGTCAAGAACGAGGACGGCGGATCCAGCGGGGACGAGCCTATGGACGAGGGTCTGGAGTCGGGCGAGGAGAGCGAGAGTGATAGTGATTCCGTAGGACGCGCCGCGCCGCAGTCATGCAATTGAGGCTAACAAAGCTCAGGATATCGAGATCATCATCGACAAGCCGGCTGTCGCCCCAAAGCCTGCACAGTGCGTCCTATTCGTACCTCGGTATAGCTTCCTCGAGCTGACATTGCCCCAGATCCACCCCGCAAGAATCCAAAGCAATCAAGATCGAAGCGCCCCCGCAACCCACCGCCGCCCAAACCCAAGCCCCCAAATCGACACCGCTCCACCTCCCCACCGGCCAACCAGGTACCGCCTATCCCGCGATCCGCTCCTCCACCATCGATGTAAACGGCGACCCAGTATATCCACCCCAGGGAAAGCCCATCTCGCAAGTAGACATCGATGCCGACCTCGCTGAAACCACCAAGCCCTGGCGCTTACCCGGTGCAGACCAATCAGACTACTTCAACTACGGCTTTGATGAGTTCACTTGGGAAATGTACCGCCAGCGGCAGCAGACGGTGACGGGGAATCTGGCACAGCAAAAGGCGGAGACGGCGCAGTTGCAACAAATGTTCAGCGCTATGGGTCCCGGCGGAATGAACCCTGGAGCTGCGGCACCGACTGGTCCTGCTGCCGCCGGTGGTGGCGGTGGCGGTAGCGGTGGTGGCGGTGGCCCAGCGAACATGCCCATGCCTGGAGGGATGAGTGAAGATATGATGGCGCAAGCTTTCCAGCAAATGATGGCTCAGGGTATCGACCCGAGCACCATGGACTTCGGGGCATTTATGAGCATGGCCGGAGGAGGGGGTATGCCTGGATTCGGAGGGCCAGCCGGTCCCCAGGGAGGTTTCGGCGGCGGTGGAGGCGGCGGAAACCAGGGCGGAGGCGGAGGCGGTGGCGGTGGAAGAAGAGGCGGCCGAGGCCGGGGGAACTGGTAGTGGTGGAACACATCCACGAATGAGGCGGATGGGCTTGGTTATGCATTTGGCGTTTAGTGTACGATACCACGGTCACGGTCAGGCTTATGATACCTCAAAAGTAGACGAATGAAGGGTCTTGCTATTGCAGTCTATAGTCAGCTACCGTGAAGTCATCTGATTGCTTGGCGTGACCCCTGCCCAAATCCGACGTGTTCATTCTTCGCACTCTGATATAAATCTCGTCCAGGGCCATGCGCTATCGCAAACACGAGCCATTCGCCCTTCATGCTCCAAAAACGCCGTCCAATTCTCGCCCCACGTAGGGCACCAACCTACCCGCAGAGGAATTATGTTCCTTCTCGCCGACATCGCGCAGACGTCCGACGTAAATGATGCGCCAGAGATCTTCCTCTTTCAAGTCTCCATAGCATCTCCACCCTCGAGCACATATGCCGGTATCCTTCCCTCCATAAAGTCCTTCTCCAGTCTCGCCATCTCCGCCAGACTGCTTGCCGACTTGATGGCCGCCCGCATTTTCGCCTTCTCGCCCTCGGTCCAAATGCGTTCCCTCGTAGGAGTATCGGCGCCACCATTCGCGTAGGAAGGAACCACAAAGCCCTTGGACTTTGTGCCCTTGATAGAAGTGGCAAGCTCACTAGGTTCCTCAGCGGTGCCGAAGAGCTCTGTGGCTTTTGTGCGCTCGACGTCGCGGATTTTAGTATAGTCGAGGTAGCGGAGGGAGGGAATAAGGTAGATCAACCAATATCGGTAGTTCTGGCAAAGTGTTAACACGAAATTTGACAAAGACCTTGCATGCCTCTATGAGCTCTCGCATAGATGCCATAGCGCATTTCAGAGGCCCTTTCCAAATTAGGCACCGGCGCGCTTGAAGAGACGACTCGTACGCACCTCTTTGGTCGAGACTGGGTTGCCCATGAGAGTCAAATACACCATCTTCTTGAAACCTCCCAGCGGTTGTAAGTCCGTCAACTCAGACAGTCTATTCTTCGTGAGGACCAGCGTCGTCAGGTTCGGTATGCTCGTAGAGAGATTCGCCTGGAGATTCGAGATGCGGTTTTGCGCGAGGAAGAGGGTGCGTAGACGAGGTTGGAGGGGGAAGTTTCCGAGCTGCGCAATGTCGTTGTCGGTGAAGTCGATCGCATCGTTGTCCTAGGTGTTGCGTGAGCTTGCTGCGTTGGTCTTGGTGGGGGAGGAGGGGGGAACATACGCGTGCAGCACCCATGTTCTCAATCGCGGATATTTTGTGGCCTAGAGTTTACACGGATTGATATCAATTCAGCTCTTCAAGTGTAGCATCTGCTCTTTTCGTACGCACCTCGTAGATCGAGTTCGCGCTCCGTGACACAGTTGATGAAAGAGAGGGAGTTGTTGATGAGGTCCGTAGTGAGCCTCATGTTGGCGGCTTTTCGTGTTACTTGAGATTTTTTGGGGTGTAGAGGGTGGCCACGGTGATTGAGGGAGCTTTATGCGAGATAGGGTGCTCAAAGGTGTGTTTGCTGGAGCTTGAACAACCTCGACGAAATTCAAAGACGAACGCCAAGGTTTGCTGAGTAACTAGCACGATGCGCGATGTCGACGGTGCTATGATATATCAGGACTGGCGCCTATTTGGGGCTTGGCAACTCCCCGGCTCTTAGCCGCTGCCCTCAACCTAGCTTAGAACAATAAACTTGTACGATACTTTTTGCGTGCCTCTTTGTTTGAGCCTCTCTCCGCGCCCGGATACAGCAGACTAAGCCCTGTAACATACCATGTTCATCGGACTCACCAACACGATGGACTTCCCATGGTATGTAGTATCTGATGTTGATCGACAGAGTTGCCGAAGTCTCGACTCTCCCTCGCTCGAGTCTCAACTGTGGCTATCAAGGGTCGATTACACACCATGGGCCAGTCTGCAAGCTCATGCAGAAAGGCATCGATCTCTCATGTCTCAAACTAGAAACATATCGTTCTATGTTGCGATACACTTTATATCCCAGCTTTCGAATACTCGATCCACCCTAGACGAACTCCTCTCCAAATCAGACCAATAAAGAAGATCAGTGTTATGATAGCGAACCAGATAATGTTAGCATCCCTCTCTAAGCCTAGCAAAACCCCCATATCGCAAAACATGAGGGTTTCATCTGCTTCAAGTAAAGACAACTCTACGCACACGTTCGCATACTTTATGTGTTCGCAAAGGTTGTGCACTCTAGCTAGTTGACCGAGTATTGACTCACATCCAGGTACGTTGTCAAGCTTTGTGCTAGTTTGAAAGAACTTGTCTATTATTCTTGCTATAAAGAAGGTACAGGTTACCAAACATGGTTGAGTCACTCGAAACATGCGTAATGCACACAAGGTATCCATTCTCGTGGCTACAAATGCATTCCAAGCCTTCCAAAATAGCATCCTCTTTCCCCAAGTTCCCGAACCAGACAGGATATTTTCGCATTGCGACACTTCATTCAGCAAGGGGAAAGATCGCGCCAACATAATGGAATTCAAGAAGCATAATCTAAAAGATCACACGAAGGGCAATTAGCCAGCACATTCCTCTGGTTCGAACTCAAGAGTATTCGAATATGGCTACGACCCCAATAATATTGTAAGAGAAGCCCCAAAAGACGAGGACTACTTCATGGCACTAGATATTATGTCAGAAACTGTTGTAGACATGTCTTGGGAGGATACCTATGGTATAATCCAAAATTTCGAAGTAAAGGAGAATTTGCTCTCGTGGAGTTCGACGAGTACGAAAAGTATGCGCTCGACGGGAACGGCAAACTCGTCACAAGTACTGGGCCTGCTGGCTGTGGCGTTGTCCGTCTAAAGCACTCCGCGATAGCATGCGAGCTTGTCGACATCTTGCGCCAAATGTGCGACCACGGAGTTACATGGAAAGTCTTCAAAAAGGGCGAAAAAGTGTCTCAGGTGGGATTTATTCTTAAAGGAACAGTTTCAAAACCGGACTATGGTTGTCGCTTTAATGACATTCATGGCTGTAGTGAGAACGGCTCGTGGCCCTTTCTCCAAGAGTACAACTTCTTCACTGATATACTGCTTAATCTTCCAGGGGTTTGAATCCTACATGCTAGCTTCGGGCAAGCGAACTGAAGTCTCTGGCGCAAGCAAGTGCCTCTGGGCGGATTTGTGTCGGCGATGAATCGTGAAGGGTGTCTCCTTTCTTTGCACACGTGTTCAGCTTAGACACACATCTTCGTTTGATCACATTTGACATTAATTAACAAATTCAGCATATGTAATTAGATTTCAGACGGCGATCTACGATGTGTCGTGATTGCGAGACATACCGGCCCCTACTACAATGCAAATGATGCTTACACCCCGCGGAATGAATCTCGCCGACGTTAGCACCTTGACCTCGGATGTTTGCAAAATTTGGTCCTGGTGCACTGAGGCGGAAGTTGTAGCGACCTCACGACATAGTGAATCATTCCTGGGGATACAATAAATCTGTAGGTAACAAAGCCGTTGAACTCAGCGCCTTTGTCGTTTACAAAATCTAGCATTACTTTGTTTCGTGCGGTTCATTTTGCACAAAAGAAAAACTCCGAAAACGGGATTTCGCAAGTTCAAAACAAGATAGTAAAGCCGTAACATTTGACACGGACCCGCAAGGTTCATGGCCAAGTCACCAAAGGTAATCAACATAAGTAAAGTAAGGCTTGGACTCATCAACAATGGACTCATCAACAATGGACTCGTCAACAATGGACTCATCACCAAGTGGGGCTTAGTTTAGGTGAGTGCCGTATTTGTGCTCAAGAAACTTAACGCGGAGAGTACTGCGCTAAACTTGAATGCCAATCATACCCCTGCATCCTCCAATATAACATGTGATGCTTTTGTGCCAATCAAGAAAGTCGGCAGGACGGGGAACCCACCCATTGGTCTCGGGAACACACTCGCATCTACGATCCTCAGTGCATCAACGCCATGGACTCGGAATCTAGAATCCACACACGAGTCTGTATCGTTCATCCCAATGGCGCAGCTCGACTGTGCATGATGTGAGAAGGTCTGATCCATAATTGCCTGGTTGATGTCGATGCTCGGATCGGGGTTGATGACCGTATACGGTCCGTACGGAGGCGCTGTTTCGTCATAACGAGCAAGCATGAACTCCATGGCCTCCCGCAGTGCTTGAAGATCATGTTTCCGACCCTCGGCAAAATAACGGAAGTTGATAAGGGGCATATCTTGCGGATCTGCGGATCGTAGGCGCACAGTGCCAGCAGTATTCTGGTATTGCATTTTAACGAGGGACCAGAAAGATGAATTAAGTGGGCGCCTAGGCGTTGAGTAGCCAGGATAAAAGCCGTCGAAGACCACGCCTGCGCCGCCAAATAAGAATACGTCAGTGTCGTTGTTTTCGCTTACACTTGAGCGGAATAGGAAAGCCGCCGGTGCAGCGCCCAAGCCATAGGGACCGGTGCCGTTCTGCACCCACGAACTGAAGCACGGGTCTCCAGGTGCTAGGCGTGTGCAGCCCTCGAAAAGGTTGCCATGGTCTGTCGCCGCTTCGACGTGGATGCCTGCTTCGTAGTTGTCCTTTAAGTTCTCTCCAACGGCCGGCAGCTCCTTGACGATAGTGATGTTGAAGCTTTCAAGTTCTTCTCGGGGTCCGATACCGCTAAGCTTCAGGATTTGTGGTGTGTTGAAAGCGCCCCCTGAAACAATGACTTCGCGGGTCGCCGTTACGTTGTGTGGCTGTCCGACCTGGAGTCCGTTATTTCGTTGGTCGGCTTTGTAGAGGGCTTGCCCTTGGAGATATGCTACGCCTGTGGCACGGGGAGTTTCACCCAATGTGTCAAAGAGCACACGGGTAGCAAGTGAGTTTGTACTGATTGTCAAGGGAAATCGCGGGGTGCCATCATGGTTTAGCTCGTTGACGGTATCACGCAAGTAGGTTTGGGAACTACTCCTTCGTCGCATGCCATCATAGTGTAGAGGAAGCTGGTATATAGCGGCTTGTTCGTATCGATTTCGGCGAACAGTATTCAGATCTCGTTGCAAGAGCTTGTAAGTTGCTTCTCTGGTAGTAGGGCAGTCAACTCCAACCGCGCAGGAGAGCTTCTGGAGGTGTTCTATGAAACCTGGCTGACGATCGAAAAGGTCGATCTGGTTGACGTTGGCCTTAATTGTGTTAACTACTTCCACTGCACAGTTGGAACCATCCTGCGAACAACGTACTCTAAGCCATCCATCAAACCCATGTCCTTCCATTTCGGTTCCGTTGCTCTTGATGTATTGGTTATTCTCGATCTGCTGAAAGTAGTCCCGCATTGTTTCTGCGCTCCAGCTTGCATCTCCAGTCAAATTTGCAATGTGGTCCCAGTTTTCGTCTGGTGGGAGGGCAAGATTCAAAGCATTGTGGTTGCCGCAGCCACCTAGTGTACCCGCGCGGGGATACAGGATGCCAAGGGGTTCAGCGCCTTCGGGTGGGTTGGTGCCTACGTAATACTCGTTGTCGATGGTACGCCATGTGTACTTGGAGTCTCGATATGCTTGCTCGGTGTCCTCGTAGTGTTCAACAAAGAACTCCCATGACATTGTGGGGTCCTCGGCAACTGCGTCGGCGCTTGAAAAACTCGTCAGTACGTGTGCATATAGAATATGGTGCTGGAGAAGCATACAAGCCAGGCATTTGTTGGATCCGTTCGTCTCCATGATCCTCTCCTGCCTCAATTAAGAAAACAGAATGTCCTGCTCGAGCAAGGTTTGCACTTTCAGACTTAGCGTCATGTCTTCGAAATGTTCAGCAACATATCACACATACGCAAGTGAACCACCTCCGGGTCCGGATCCAATGACGACGTATTCATATTCCGTAGTCTGTGCCCCCACAACCGCCATGATCAAAGCGAGAGAAAAAGTTGATCGCATCATTTTAACTTGATGACAACGGGATGTAATGAATTTCGAGAGAAAACAAGTAGATGTAGATGGCCGTCCCTTTTATATCCGTACAGATAAATCCTTCTGGGTCATGTAAGATCATGTGTATGTCGAGTAGTAGTAGTGGCCTAGGCCGGACGTAAGTGGGCTTACGTATCTCCGGCACAACCCGGACATAGACAAAGGGCATCGTATCGCATTACGCACTTAAAGGTCAGACGAGTCTCCAAGCCACTCCTCTTTCGCTAGAACCATGTGACGACACGTCATAAGCGAGCCACCTGCGCGAGCGATTCCGTTAATGGTAATCAAAAACAAAAAATTGGAAAACTCCGATTAAACTGGTGTGCTACCTTTTTCATCGTTTCATAGAGCGTGGAATGTTGATTACGTATTCTTTTGCACAAGAATGCGTCGACACTTGATCGGTTGCGCGATATTATCTAGGGGTTCTCCATAAGGACTTGGTAAACTGTAAGACTGATAATGACGGTGAGCCATTAACGACAACTAGCAATATCGACCCTGGGGCTGTGCATGAATACTCTCGTCCTTCGTCTGCCTAAGTCCTGTTGAGGCATCCTGTACGAAGACTTGGAAACCTTCCAAGACTACTGGAAATCTCTAAGTACGTTAGCATTCGCGAGGTACATTCATCCTCTATCTCTACAAATATGCCTAGGTTATCACACGATAACTTGGAAAACTTGAAGTGCAGCCGTTGTTTACCTATTTAGACAAGGGTGATCAGAGTTCTTTGTGTAGTACCTCGTGCAGCTCGGAGCTCACGGCAATAACCCAATTATCAAACCCAATGGGCCCTTATGATGCTGCACCAAACCCCAGTGTGGCGGCTAGACAAGATAAGTAGCGACTCTTAACAACCCACAACTTCGACCATAGCCTGCGAGCCACGAGCACCGTGACCTGCTACTGCCTTAGAAGCAGTAGTGAAAGTCTGCGTACGCGCTACCACAGCTCCTACCTCATCTCTCTTATTATCACTATTATCACGTCTCTGCGAGCCGCAGGTCTCTACTGCGTCGCCTCTTAATATATTAGCTCGAAACGCATCACTATCGTCCTCTCTTAGCCGTCGTTGTAGTTATCGGCTGCGCCTCTACCTCCCCCCCACTAATCGTCGATCCGTCGGATGAGGACGACCCTGTCGACCGCCCTCTTATTCACCTGTACCTGTCTATTATCAATCAGCTCCGCAAACCAACAAAGAAGAATCTAGAGAGCGCTATCTATAGCTACTGTAACTGCTGGTACGCGCGCATAGACAAGCTCAGGCTGCTCTACGTAGGTGAGTAGCTAGAGGATATCAAGGATCCGCTTACATAGTTAGCCCTATGCTTCCTTAATTGCGACATTATAGCCTCTCGCGAACAGTACGGCAAGGACTATAACGAGCTAGAGGAGTAGAAATAGTAGATGCAGGACCTTGTTGACCTGCTACGTTAGAGTATAGACCTAGAGGATCTAGAGGAGGAGTATAAAGACTTTATTAATGGCTGCTAGTTAAAGACCTATTATGAGTAGCATGGCTAGTTACTGCGTGCTTGCGAGTACATCCGATACGCGCACGTAGGCGGGCGTCGAGCACCGTAAGCCTACCTGCGACAACGCGTCGTAGGAGGCAGGCAGAAGGATGTCAAAAGAGGAGGATAAGGACGAGCGGAAGGTCCAGATCTGCGGAGTTAGCTATACTTACGTCCCGTAGGTAGAGAAGTATTGTGTCGAGGTCGTCGTCGACAGAATCGAAAGGAGTCAAATCAACGTCTTTGCAAAGAGAAATAACGACACGTGACGGAGCAGATTAAACGACCTCGTGCGCAAGAGGGAGAACGCCTTTTTATACAAGGGTGATATGGGTTGTTGAAGGCAGATTCGAGCCCTTTAAAAAACTCTAAGCCATATTGTTGGCCCTTCCTCACGGTACGATTGTATCGGGCAACTCATAGCTCGGTGTACACCGCTCGTAACATCTGGGCTGGTTACCGTTAGACGGGATGATATTCACATGACCTAGTATCGCAGGAACCCAAGTTGTAAGAGTGACTTGAACAAATGACATCTGGAGCTCATATATTTGTTTGGCGAATGCGGCGGCAACGTTTAAGTTGTAACACTGTATGAAAAATCCCGTACCAACCTTACAATTTGGCAACCCTCTCTTTCATGCCCTCAAAGTCCTCTTCGTCGACGCTGTCACCGCCATCTTTAACCACTCGCTTCACAGCGGCACCGACCTCTTCCTCTCCATCCAAGAAATCAATCCAACCCTTTGCGCCCTCCGTCTCCAACACCGCCACCAATGTCTCAGCTACCGTAGCACGGCTGACCTTCCCCTGGCACGTAACCTTGCCCAACAGCACTCCACCCGCCTTCTCGCTAGTCAAAGTTCCCGGCCTCAAGCTGATACCATGAAACCTGTCCTTCTCCGCAACGCCCTTCTTCGCCTCTTCATCATAGCGTTCTTTAGCGAGCACGGTGAGAACTTCATCAGCGGCTACCTTGGCTTTGAAGTAGGTGGGTAGAACTTCATTGTTGACTTTCTGCGCGGACTCCCAGTCTTTGTCCGTCCACCATGACGGGCGGCTGCGGCGCGAGGAGATGTAGGATATGGTGAGAAATTTCTTGATGCTGGGTGTATGAATGCTAGCTTTCGTGAAGGCGACTGCAGCATCACGATCGATGGCCATCGTTCGCGGGGCTCCGCCGCTGCCTGCTGCGCCTGCTGAGGGTTAGCATATGATCAGAGGTATGTAACGATCACGTGCTAAAGACGCCGTGACTCTCCATTACAGGTGCTGCTGTCTCATGGGGAATAGACACACACCTGCAGTCCAAATGACCCAGTCCGGTTTCACCTGCTCCAATATCTTCTGCGCATCGCCCTGCGTCTTCACATCTTCCACGCTGCTAACAAGTACTTCTAATTTGCCCGGCTGGCCCTGGCTAAGCTTCTCAATTGTGGGCTTCTGGTCAACTGTCCGAATCATACTAGTGACGTTCCACGAACGTGCAAGGAGGAGAGGTGTCAGAAGCTGCGATACCTTGCCGTGACCGCCAATGAGGAGGATAGTGTGAGCCATTGTGAAAGATTGGTACGACTTTGATGAGTATAACGATGGTTCAAAAGTGATGAATACGATGCTGGGGTTGTCCAACTGGGTGTTAAATTCTATTTAAGTAACCTCGCGATGGGAAATTCGAAGGTTTGATGTTCGGAGGTATGACGTAGTTTGTGGATGACTAAAGGAGTACCGCCGAAGAGCACCGTTCGATCGAGTATCCTGCTGGTCAGACTATACGAGAGCAACGTTACCCCTTCAGATGACCAGTATGTGTAACGGAAGAGCGAGTGGTGGGGGTTTGTTAAGTCCAATTTACGCAATGCATGCAGTAAAATGCGGGTGGGACGCGCGCGTGCATTACCTCGTGACGTCAACGTTCGTCCTTCCTCGAGTTCTTACTAGTCGCTCAATTCTTCATCGACCTCTATATAATCGAGACTCATGTTGCAGGATGGACTGCCCTCGTTTATAGAAGAAGAAAACAACAAAAGGACAAGAGAACTTAGTGCAATTTCCTCGATTATATCGCTGTTTTGGCACACACACACCTAGCAAGTTGGCTTACACCCACAGCCGATACAATCTATTTGCTGATGGGCAGCCCACACCTGTCTTTGACGAGATCCACGACAAGTCCTAAACCATGATAGCCACCTGCGCGACTACTTTCCAATGTAGGACTATTTGGGGACTGCGTCGCTAATCTTCGAAAGCTGCTCCAGAGCGTTCACGCTCGTTAGCGTAAGCTCCAGGTCTGAGATATTTGGCTGAACAACGCACTAGTAGTCGTCGACACTTTGCTCACGTCAAGCAACATGCGCACCTCCACGACAGCCGCTCAACACATCCCTCAGGAGGGAGTGCGCTTTATTATACGCCGGTACGGTCACGTATGCGTCCTTGATGTATAGTTGAATAAACCGACATCTGCAACCTTCGTCGACTGCAGGTAATCTCTCAGTCATGCTACATTATCTTAGGCTTCTTGAAGTGTTCCTCGCTCTAGCTCTCTTTCTGTCTGTATTTACCATGAATCAGTATGACGCTTTCTAGTCTTGCGTATCTCATTGTTCATTTTCAATAATATACAGGCGTAGTGCGAACCCTAGAGCGTTGGAGAACGTACCGCGATCTCGTGTAACTTTGGTGATTCGACCGCTTGGTTGGCCCCTAAGTTTGCGAAGCCAGCGCAGCAAATGCTGCCCGAAGACAACACCCTGGCTCATTCCAACAATCACGGCGATGACCCCTGCGGATAGCGTATCATCGAGGAAGCTGCTCTTGATGCGTTTCAATGGAACAATGCACTGTCCACGGAAGACCTGACAAGCACGGCACAGTCATCAAGGCTCCGACTCAGAGCTCTACCTCTGCAATGTGTCTTCGGCTCAACACATCGATTCCATGCTTGACTCTTCTTGGAAGCGGGTATAAAGCTCACCTCCTCGTGTGTGCCAATTGTCCGAAAGTTTCCTCATATCATACTGACCCCGGAACACGATACAAACCTTTACAATCGTACTTCTCCACTGCTGCATCTAAAGATTCTACGCTAATACGAAGAATGTACTTCCTGTTGCATAGCTCACTCTTGCTGGCAGCAATGAGTGGAGTACTAGCCTTGTACAATGAGAGCTCCAAGAGTAATCTGGCGGTATACTGGGGCCAGAACTCAGTTAGCTATGCTGCCGGCAACCTACCAAGGCAAGACCGTCTTTCTTCGTACTGCAAAAGTAAGTAGCATATCTGTCGAATCGATTCACTCTCCTATATTCATATAGATATCCGGAACGATCGAGTACTAACGTCAACTTAGATAGCACCGATGTTGACGTAATGTGGACCTTACTCAGTGTGTATTCATCGACATCACCACTGATGGCAGTGTAGATATTCATCATATCCTTTGTTGTTGATCCGATCAATGGTCCTCTACTGGTAAGCCACCCGCCAGCGCCTCAGCCTTAAGATTTCCCCTAATCGCAGTCAGAACTTCGCCAACCAAGGTGCAAATTGCACCCCGAACAATAACCCTCTGATCTGCCCTGAAATTGGGTGAGTAAAACAACTGACAAGTCCGCCGCATTAGCTAAAATTCCTCCAGAGAGGACATCACAGAGTGCCAAAACGAACACCAAAAGACCATTCTACTTTCCATCGGTGGCTCTGGAGCGAACTTCAAGTTTGAAACCGCCGAACAGGCGGAATCGAACGCGCAAGACATCTGGAACATATTTGGTCGCGTCAACGCAACGTCAGGAGCCAAACGACCTTTCGGCAATGCTACAGTCAACGGATTCGATCTCGATATCGAGCATGACGCCGGCTATGTATTGAGCTGGGCGAATGCTATGCGCAAACTCATGGGCGACAAGCACTACCTCAGCGCTGCTCCGCAATGTCCAGCACCAGCGACAAATCCTCTCAAAAAACTTCTCGAGGGTACGAAACTCGACATGTTCTTCGTACAGTACTATAACAACCCCAACTGTGCGTTTGAAGGACTTGAGTACAATAGCAGTATCGTGAAGTGGAATGAGTGGGCAGTGAATAATGGGACCAGATTCTTCATGGGACTGCCAGCAGACGAAAGTGCGACTACCAGTGGAGGATATCTGGGTTTGGATAAGATGCAGGTCGCTGTGGGAGAGATGATGAAGAAGGAATCCTTTGGTGGCGTGATGCTTTGGGATGCAAGTCAAGCCTGGGGCAATAGAAACTACCACGCTCAGGTGAAGAACATATTGACTAAAGGCCTGACTTAGCAATTCGTCGAATTCTACATGTATTGTAAAGGGCGGTAAGGGTTAAGCCTGTCAAATAGTATCCTGACTTGCATAGAACTCTTCCAATTCGACCGCGGACCAAATGTGCAAGCCGTCGGTATGTGTCACGTTACCTACTAAGGTACTCTTTTCTATAGGTGCTATTCCTGCTCTCATTACTATATAGAAGCTTGGTGGAGTACGTAGTTACAATGAACAACTCAGTTCCTCATCTACCTGACCACCCTATGGTTACCCTGATGGTATGTTTGTATGTTATCATCCAAGACGAACGATTATTTTCTTCCCAAGATTAGCGTTCCAATTTCTCTCAGCCTTCAAGGACTATCCTAAATTGGGATGCAAAGTTGGTAAAACTCATCCAGAGAATTCTCGTTATGTAGTGTCTTACACTAGCTTTCTTAAAATGTTGCTTCTACGACGCTTTCTGCCCCCACAAGATCTGAACTTTTGTCTCTAATCACAAATTTTCCTAGTTCCAAGCAGTAGCCGTCTCAGTAACCCAGTACGTCCCACAGCCCGCATAGCATCTTCCTAAACACGTCCTATCCGCAACCACCGTCTTCGTAGTCGGACAACCCTCAATAGACCCTAGTGGCACCGTAGTCGTACTTAGATAAAGGCAATCGGGATGCGCGCACCGGAACAAGTCTTCCGGGCACGTTTTCGTCGCTGGCGCCGTATGCGTGTAACATGGGTGTGTACGGGTGCTCACGCTCGTTGGCGCTGGAGGCGTGAGGGATGTTACAGAGCTCATCGGCGTCAGGGTCGTGAGGGAAGTTACAAAAACGTATGGGGTCATGCGCGTTGGAGGCGTGAGGGATGTTACAGAAAGTGATGGGTGCGTGGTTGTAGAGGCTTGAGTAGTGTTTGAAGGCAGGCACGAGGACGAGTGTTTGACGGTTAGAGTGGAGGTGCCGCCGCAGTCTTTGGGGCAGGCCGTTTGGCAAGGAAGATATGATGTAAGGGTAGGTGTCTTGGGGCAACGAGTATTGGGACCAGGGATCGTGGTTGTGCTGGAGTAGCGTTAGTGAGGAGTCATCGGAGAGGATGCTAGGGAGGAAGTACGTGATTCTCAAACACAGTGGGACGACGCATCGTGATGTTGGTCGGTAGGCAGGGCAGCCATTATTGGCCATGTACGTTGTTGCCGTGTAGCAGGGACATGTCGTACGCTTGTCGTCGATATCTTCGGCGTGTGTTGCGCTACTGGAGATTAGTGCTCTGTTTCAGTGTTGTTGAAGAATAGAAAAAAACCCAAAGCAGAATGTAGCGGCCAGCGCAGCGTATCGAATGAAGTTCATCATCTTTCCGAAGCTCAGTTTCGAGGTGAGATGGAGATCTCCCAAATGCGTCTTTTCCCGAGGACATATGTATCCTTCTGAGGGGTAACTCGTATCCCGCTTCTTCAAGTCAGTGTCCCCTCGCTATCCCTTGTGCCTAAAGCCAAGGCAATCAAACCTCCAACCAGAGTTTTGTAACGGAGGAAGTACTACGGTGGTAGTACGAGTACGAGGGAGTTTTTTACGAAAGCGAAGAATGCGAGCAAGGGAGATATTTCGTATGACTCTATCGGAGCAAGTCATGCCATTTCGAGTGCTACAAGGTACATTCCAGAATGTAACTCACTCACGAACACGAGCTACGATTAACCACACACGGGAGGCGGTCTTGGCTCCGTTCGCTACATGTCCACAGGCGCGGGAACTGCCGACCTCGATAAATTGGTTCCGAAAAGCAGTTCGTCGCGTGAGAGGTACCGACACGATACTTAGCTATATCGGCGAACATAGTGGAACCCTCGATGGCCAAGGTTGGGTCAAAAGTCCCGTTCCGAGAAGCTGATCCAGAGTTGTCTCAACACGTGGTGTCTCATGCTCAATTTCCCCACTGCCTTGCTTTTACTACGCATTTGGTACTCTCACATGAGGAGATGTAACCTCGGGGACGAGGCGAAAAATGTGGTAGATCGGGATTTTATTCCAAACTGCTCGTCCGAGCTCAACGCCGCTGATGCAGATATCATACATGTATTCACACAATCGTACAACGAATCGTCTATGCCGCCTTCGGTTTCTTCGTCCCGTACTTGGATCTCGATGTGATCCGGTTTCCAACACCACCCTGCGACACGTCAGTTGTAGCCTATAAAGAAGAAGGTGGCGAGTTCTTACCAAGTCCAACGCTCCTCTCACTAGATGGTATTTTACACCGGGGCAATCCTGCGCCCTGCCTCCTCGTACCATGACGACTGAGTGCTGCTGCACATTGTGACCTGGTCCCCTCGCATTAGCTTCCTCTGTTCCCAATTTGACCACTCTCCGCTATTGACGCACCTTCTCCCGGAATATACGCCGTAATAACCTTCCCACTGCTCAACCGCACCCTAGCAATCTTCCTCTCCCCCGAATTAGGTTTCTTAGGCTTCGTCGTGCCCACCTTCAAGCACACACCCTTCATCTCCGGTCTATTCGCTAATGCGGGCGACCTCAGCTTGCGCAGTCCTCTTGATGACCTTCCGTTCCGTAGCACTTGTATCAACGTGCATTTGTGAGCTCGCGAGGCGGGTATTGGGCGGATGGGGAATATCGATGTGGCATTCTGGAGGGCGATCGCGCCGATTGCAGGGCGTGTTGGGAGGGAGGTGATTCCTGGGGCGCGGAAGTTGACGGAGGGCCGGACGAGGCGTCGGAGGAATTGGACGGGCATGGTTGTGTGTTGCTGCGGATGGTGATGGATATCGCGACACGGAAAAGATCAGGATTGCGGATGCACAGGTCGGTGCTTGGCGGGGTCTGTGCACACTACCCTCAACCTCAAATTTGTTCATGAACAATAATTTCTATTGAGCTCTGCGCTCGCAAAAGGCCACCTCCTCTTCGACGGATGCCTATCCTATCTTCCCGCATTCCAAAATCTCCGGACGTTTGAGGCATCCATCACCAAGGCGGAGGGCGTCGTACGCCTGTCTTTCCGCATTCAAGGCAACGAGGTTGCACAGAAGGACTCTTCCCTACCTGTGACCACCTCTTCAGTCAACCTTCAATCAGCCCAAATCCCAATCACCATGTCTGCTCCCTCTCATTCTCAGGGTATCCGGTTCGACCTCCTCCTGCTCCGCCTCCCCCGTGAACTCCGCGACCCTATCTACCACTACGCGCTCGAAACCTCCAGCCCCATCCCCATGAGAGGCTCCCACTTCCAGGGTACCTCCTCCATTTTCCAGAAAAATCCAACCCTCTACTCTGAAGCCCTTGAGGCTTTCTACAAAATCAACACCTTCACTCTCACTCTTCCCTTGAATCCACTTCACCTATCCGGCGCCTGGGGCCCCTACCCACAAGCCAAGACGCACATCCGACACCTCATCGTCACGGCCGACGAATGCTTCCCTACTCGCTGCTCGTACGAGGATTACGAGCAGAAGTACCAGGGCGCTCGTTATCGACGCCGATGGGCGCAATTCTTGGATGTCCCACATCTGCAGAGCTTGACGGTCAATTTACAGAAAGCACATGAAGATAATCTTTGTACTCTCGATTTTGGACCAATCTTATACCACCTCCGCACGCTTCGCCCTAATCTCATGCTCACCTTCAACATTTCCTTCGACACACTCTTAGACGACTACTGGAACGACCCAGTCTGGAACCTAAACAGCCGAGACCGCGGGCCCTTCCAAGCATATGGCTCCATGTTTGCTCCCTCACCAATTCTCGGGGCTACAAACGCTCTTGGTGGCGTAGTCTTGGACCTGCCCCTACCTGGCGACGCATACGAGCCCATGGGCTTCTTCGACATTAGCGGCATGATTGAACCGCCGACGGACGAAGATGAGAGCTATGTCGTCCAGTATCTGCCCAGCAGGAAGATGCCACCTGCGCGATCGCTGAAGCAAGGGTTGCTGGATGAGACGCCAGCGAATCGGAGAATGTTGGGGAAGCATTATGTTGCTAGAGAGCCGGCGTTACTAAGGTTACAGATGCAGCAGCATTACGAGGTATATATGAAGTATGAGGACAAGATCTAAGAGCGCGCAGCGAAGGATTGAGACGACGACGACGACGCTTTCAGGGCAATGAGCTGGAGACTGGGGCTAAGGGCGCTAATACGAGGTCACCGCACCAAGGTTACGAGCAGTAATCGCTGCAGGACGACGTCAAGATGAAGTACTACGACCATCAAACTATCAAACACACACCAGCTCCACCTCTTACTCCTGCACTGACCAACCACGTGCCCATCTCCTAATCATCTAGCCGGCCTGCTCCCAGCCCGGACACGACAAATATGTAACGCTCGTACCAATGTTCATGCCATCGATGAATCCCAACCTCCAAAACACAGTGGGATATCATCTAGAATCCAAGTCCAGTCCTCCCAAGCCATGCCACTCCCAAGTCCAACAGTGTTACCAACGCCAACGCCACGCGTGCCCTTGTATATTCATCTCACATATTCAATTTTTAAGAACCGCCGTGCCAAATCTCTCGAAGCGATGATATTCCTACTCTTGCCATGATGCTCGTGTACCACATCATGCCGTCTAGTCTAGTCCGTCATCATACTTACAATAGTGATCCCGCCTATCACGTTCGGCCCATCCTCACCTAGAGTTAGTTCGATCCCGAAAGACACTCAAACTTGCAAAATTCACACACGCAATGGGTAGATACGCGAAGGAACGAGATACGTAACAAAAAGCACGAGACGCAAAACGCAAAAGCTAAGAACACAACCCTGACCTGAGAAAAACAACATTGCCGTGGCGACTTCGTACTCGAAGTCCGGCGGCATGATTCGAAAGGCTAGGAAGGGTTGAGACCTCGAACATCTTCCGAACCTTATCTTTCCAAAAGGCGGCCTCATATCATACAATTCTCTCCGGTGCAGCAGGGCCACGGGATGAGACATAATGTACTCCTGCCATTCCTACAGCCCCTGTGATCAATCTCCAGCCGCGATAGACTCAGCAGTGTCTCCAGAAAGACTGCCAGCAACGGGTTTTCCCAGCCTCCCACCATATCGGGAGACAATACAGCGCGAGGGGGGTCCTATAGGATGCGACTCACCACTTTATCGCGTAGAAATAAATGCGCATGAGTAGCGGTCGGAGATCGCACTGTGAACTTGTGTGGCTTGTGGGTATAGTGCTCCATTAAGCTTGATTTTAATTTACCGACGGGACACCGGGGACGGGCAGTGCCTAGAGGCGATAGAGCCCCCCTCCCCCTCAACCCCTCCGTTTCGCTCAGAAGACGGACCACAACCCCGCGGTGATGGCAAGGGTGACGGTGGCCCAGGAGGTGCTCTTGAGAGTAATGCCCACGTTGTAGACGTAGTTGTATGCTGTCTCCTTGGGTTTGTATATGGAGGAGGATGAAGAGCATGGAACGACGCCAGTGAAAGCGGAGGGGGAGATCGTGGTAAGGGTGGTTGAAGAGGAGGCCGCGGCGGTGTGATGTATTGTCGCAGCTGGCATCGTGATGTTGGGCGTCGTAATGTGCGAAGCAGTGTAGCCGGGCTCATCAGTCGAGGAAGCTTCAGGAGCCGGTTCAGCCGCAATGGTCGTGGATACTAGGTGTACTTCCGGTGCCAGTTCTGCCGTGACCGATGGAGCCAATACTCTAATTGTAGTCGTGGTCGCTGAGGGTACCCCTGGTGCCACATTTGTGGAAGTTGGTCGAGGAGCCGAAGTTTTGATCGTGGCAATTAGTAAGGGTACGACGAAGGAGGGAAATTGAGGCTTGTCATCAGCCGGAGGCTTGATCCCGATGGGCACGTACGGCGGGAGTATGGCTGAAGCAGGGAAATTGGGCTTCACTGCCGAGGGAGCATTCGGCTTCGCTGCGTGAGGGACATCAGGCTGCTTCTCAGCCGCGACCACCGTAGGAGCTGGACCCCGAAACGTGACGGTAACTTCCACAGGCCCATACATGGTCTTCGTCTCGACAAGCGGCCCAAAAGAATAGTCTGTCGTAACCATCGTTGCACCAGGTACCGAGACAGTCTTCGTGCGCGTACCATAATGCGTCTCTACGCGCGTTCCTGTCGGACCCGTAACAATTTGCACCCGCGGACCGAAAGAGTAAACAGCCGTAGTGACATTTGCTTTTGCGACTCCGACTTCAACAGTGGTAGTACCTTTCAACAAAGAGACAGTGTCAGTAATCTCCAGCGAAACGAAGTAGCTTTCCGTTATTGTGATGGATGGACCTGCTGTGTAAGGAGAGATTGCAAGAGGCACGCTTGGCGAAGAGAAAACGACTGGAGAGTGCGCAATTGAATGAGCACCCCAGAACGTCTTGTGTGCGTGATGCAGCATAAGTTGGCTTGACTTAGCATGCGAGTTTTTCGGAGTCTGCACTGTTTTTGACGAAGGTTTGGTATGGCGACTGTGCGAAGAAGTAGCCAGCGACGGAGTTGTCGAGGAGCTCTCGATTGGAGAGTTTTTTGCCGTCGATGTCGGCGTGACTACATGCGCGCCGTGAGACTTAGTGCTGTGATACTTGTAGGTAGCAACAGTCTTTGTGACTACTTTCCCACTTGAAGACAGCGTTGCAGTTGAAGCCAGCGAAGAATGAAGAATAACTCTAGTTGCATGTCCGAAACGCAGCCCCGAAGACGTCAGATCATGACTCGGAGACGAACTTGTGCCCATTGGATATCCATTCAGCGTGCTTTGGTGCTTCGTCGAGTTCCTGTATGGCGCGCTCGGACGCATCAGTGCTGGACGGGTAGGGCTAAGGGTCGGCGACACAGTACCGGAGCTCAGCTCAGGACTGGATGCGAAAGGAGCCAAGGATATCGGCCACAAAGAAGGCGATATCTCTGTAGACGCAATTGTATCCGTATGTACTGACGATCTAGCACGTTCTTTCGTAGACGGAACAGAGAAGTTTAGCTCCGAAGATTGAATCACCGTCGAAGATGAAGTAAGCTCCAAAGACAAAGTAGGCTCCGAGGGCCATCCCATCATCAAAGATAAAGCTACCATCTTTGTAGATGTCGCCCTCGCTGTCTCAATCACTGCACCTAAAGAATCCACTGCCGGCAAAACACGCGTTGCAGCTGTATTAGGCAGCGTGAGCGTAGCCGGCACTGGGGTACCAGTTCCACGCTCATCATCAGTTGCTGTACCGTAGATGCTCGTGCTGATTGGTGGCGCCGTAGGGTAGAAATCTGTGGTGCAAGTGGTGACCTCGGAGGACAGAGTCACCGCCAAAGACGTTGTGTCCAACGAAAACGAGCCTTCCACTGAAAATGAACTCTCCACTAGGCTCGAAATAATGAACCTCAGAGAATCAACAACAGGAGGAAGATCAGTACCAACCGTAGTCGAGAGAGCTGTTGTAGCTGGAATAGGAGCGCCAGCCCCTGGCGTCTCATTGGTAGACATCCCGTAGATATTCGAACTGGAGAGTGGGGCGGTCGGGTAGAAGTCGGCGGTGATATATTCGACGGTCCTCACCGAGGACGAGATGGTGTCACCTAAGCTATCAACAGCAGGTTGAAGACCAGTGCCACTTCTAAGTTCCTCCTCAGTTACCGTCCCGTAGATGCTCGAATTGGTGGGTGCCGTAGCGTAGAAGTCGGCGGTCGTCAAAGTGGCAGCGGCGGCAGTGGTGCTCCAACTGCTAAAAGTCACGGCACTCTCATGCTCCCGAACGTCCTTCGCAGGCCAGAACTCAATCCCACCGTTCTCCGTAAACCAGCCATCAGCCTGCGTACCCAACTCGGATCTCACTGCCGCGATAATTCGGGTATTCACAACCTCCATACCCCGCGTAACCTTGCCCTTGAGGTAGCAATCCCCATGGCCACTACTAACCGGACCCTCGCTGAACGACACAGCGAAGCAGCCAGGGTCCCCAGCACAGTAGTTGATGCAAGCGTTGATACCGCCGCCGGATATTGGGATTGGCTGCGGCAGCAGCTTGCCACCCACGTGATCTATTCCGCACGAGATCAGGAAGGGGATTGTGGGGCTGCCTGTATAGTCCAAGGTCTGCAGGACTTTGGTGTTCAGAGAGGGGCAGATTGCGGGGTTCAGGAAGAGGAAGTTGTCCCTCAAAGAGAGGGACTCGCCCGAAGCCGGAGAGCCGTCGTCCGAAAACGAGACCAGAGAAGAAGGAGGTACTGAGGCGCCACTAAGCAGCGGAGAAGACGTAGGGCTCGAGACGGTATCAAGAACAGAAGATATAGGCGCGTGAGCGCCACCAAGAATAGAGGGTAAGGTGATCACTCTAATTGGCACTGCGTTCGCAACGCCTATCCGTAAGGTCAGCATGACAGAGAAGGAGAAGAGAGGGGCAGATTCACCTCCAAACAGGAGGCATAAGCCTGCCAAAACGGCAGGCGCTGGAGACGCCCACCGAATTAGCATATTTGCGTGGTTATGACGGCAACGGTGCTTTGCCGGAAAGGATGCCTGATCTCGAAAATGGCGGTGACTTTGCAAAGGCAGTAATGATTTATCAACGGAGAAGTAAGCTTCGGAACAATAAAACTGTCAAAGAAGAGTGCGAAAAGTGTGCTTGCTCTTTGCACGAGGAGAGAGGCTTGGTCGAAATCGAGAAAATGGACGAAGAGGTGGAAAGGGGTTAGGTGGGGATAATAGACGCCCAGGCACCTGGTGCTCGAAGCCAATTCTGCTCGACTATCACAAAAACCTTGAGCTCAACACTCCCAACAACATAGCAGCGTAGTCCAAGGTAAGTCACCTTTGCGCCTCATGTTAGTGTGGCATGGAAAAGTACATGGGTAAGGACACGTTGGTAAACCCTACCACTACCATTCTTATAGACGAAACATCAACAAAAGCATTGGTGCAAAGAATTGTTGCCGCTCAACATACGTGAAGACATGGCGTCTAACCAGCAACGGAGTACTCTGATCGGCCGTTGAGGGATGTGGTTGGTGGTAGTAGTGCATTCGGGCGTAGAGGAAGCACGCAATGGGACTGGTGTCGGAAGCGACCCGTCTAATATCACCCTGATCCAGAAGGCTTCCAGAACGCACTGAATTAGTGCGACTCGTTTTACGCAGCTACTATCCTCAAGAGTCTCCGCATGCGTTGTCGCGGGGCACTCGTCGCCGGCTTCCGCAAATTACGACGCAGTTCGCACGTGGAGTACCGAGTCGGTGAGGTTTGTACAGACTCAGCATGTGTCGACTTCAAGCACATGTCGCCATCCCTAAATACCGTGACGCACTTCCTTTCCCATATCTCTGCCAGCACGCGTCACCTAGAACGCACTAAGCACACCATACAGCACTACACTGCAAAACCGCCGCATCATTACCCCTGAGCTCATGATGTCTCCCAGGAACCATCGCACGTGCTCACGTGGGTCACAATGCGAAAAGCACCAGAGCGCGCGAGAACGTTGAGGTACGGCGCAGCGGGGCGTCGGAAGGGCATATCCATGGTACTGTTCCACTTGTGTGGCGCACTCTTTTCCACTAGTTGTGATGCCCATATGAGCATCGGGGTTTGGAGACTCGCAGTGTGTTCTGCAACATCAGCCTCGGAAACCATGATGTGTCTAACTTCGATGATATCGTTGGACCGTTCGGCACAGCAGTCTTCGTACTCCTATCACATTGCATCGTGGACAAGTGGCGAGTATCGTGCTGAGGCCTTTCGGCCGAACTGACACGCCACCTGTAGCACCCATCCCACGGCACGACTCCAGTTCCAGTTCCAACACCAGTAAATCTCAATTACTAAGAAAAATATCTATATCTCACAGACCCGCAAATAGCGCGACCCGCCCAGTTCCCATATTCGAGAAGCCAGCAAGGAGCACGCATCCGAACAAGCGCAAGCTGGCACTTTGCAGCATTTGCCCGCACAGATGATCCCAACGACGTGCGTTCGATAAGTCGTCGACGGATTTCGTTGGGCCACAACAGCATCGCTCTTGAGGCCCAGCATAGCAAGCCCTTCTCACGGCGCACCTCCTTATCACAGCCTCGCTACCACCCGATCTTCCCACATTCCAGGCCTGATGGAAATTTGCTCAAAAGAGCACACCCCCGTTCGAAACCCCCCGTAAAGAAAATGCTATTTTTGCACGAGCGTCCTGTACCGGTATAAGGGAGATGCAAACTTGCCGTCCCTTCATCTTTCAACCCAACTCTTAACGCCCTTCTGCAACACGTTAGCAACTGCCACTACCCACCTCGTAACAACACCAACCCTCCCCTTCAGACGCCAGAATGGCCAGCTTCCGCACCAACGTTCCCAAAATGTCCTCCACCCCGACCCACGGCAGCGCCAGCAGCATCCGCAGCGGCATAACCTCCGCCTCTGCATCAGCCACCCCATCCGGAGCCTCCACACGAGCTACAAGCCCAAGCCCAAGCACCGCCAGAACACAAGGAATCAAATCAGTCAAACCAAGTTCGTCGCGTCCCCCTTGCTGACCGTAGCCACACCAGCCGACTAACCTCACTTTCAGCCTACGACAGCATCCCCTCAACGGCATCAACCGGCCTGCCAAAATCATCCACCTGGCTCATTGGATTGAGGACTGGACCGAACAGAACCCCAGGTATGCCGAACCCCCCTCTGCGGCTATCTTCCTTTGACAATGTAAAGACTGACTTGTAAAATAGAGCAATGGCTTATGAAAATCGAATCGAAGCCGAAAGCCGCGGAGAAGAAGGACAGCATGCGGACGGCCAGGTCGTATTAGGACTTCGGTGGGCGGGAATCGAACAGAGCGTCTAGTTTGGGACAATTATCACGCGAATGGTGTGAACTGAAGTCGTTGGTCCAGCATTACGCGCGCCGATCACAGAAGGCGCATTTGTAATCCACGCGATCACGTGCGTAGTGGTGGAATTCATGTTATTACCCACTGGATATCGACACTTGGAAGCTGCAGGACGTCAATGTAATGAATCAAGTTCAAAGGCTGAGAAAGACGAGTGGTTCATATCGTTCGAAGTATATTTCTTACTACCAGCCCTTCGGCCTGACTCAAGGCGCCCTAGTTTCCCATGCCATGATCCAAAAACGAGGTCCTGTGCCCATCAATGAAGGTGAAGTCAATCCCCTTTAACGCTTCCCGTCCTATGCGGAGGCGCCCTCGGTGTAGTTGGCCTTGATGGCGGCCTCGAGGGCCTTGGGGTTTGCGCCGACAACCTCGGCTACCTTGTCGCCGTTCTTGAAGAGGAGGAAGGTAGGCATGGCGCGGATGCCGAGTTCTTGCGCGACGTCGGGGACCTCGTCGACGTCGAGCTTGTAGAAGCGCGCATCGGGGTATGTGTTGGAGAACCTAAGGGAACGCCATGGTTAGAGCGCATTCCTCAGCAGCGGCGACATTGAGACACTTACTTGACGACCTGCGGCGCAATCACCTTGCAGGGTCCGCACCACGTAGCGAAGCAGTCGAGTACGAGGAGTGTATCCTTGACCTCAAGCGCCGTATCCCAGTCGGGCTTGCTACCACAAAAGTCAGTCCTCGGAACGCAGAGATGCATGACGTCGCCGGCCCTTCGCCTGAGACAGCCTCGGCCGGAGATGGGACGCGCGCGCGCACTCACGTCTGCAGGTTGTGTACGCCTTCCTTGCTCATGGTGCTGGTATTCGAGAAAAACCTTGGGTTGAGGATGGGTCGGTAGAGGTGTGTAGAGTTGATCGAAGTAGCTGTGTGCGCGCGCGCAGTGGTGAGTAAAGTTCTTCGAAACACTGACGTCGGTGCAGCGAACATGGTATATATATAGACAGATATGAGGAAACAGACGGAGAGGGGGCGGGACCGAAGGAAGACAAGTGCTGGCAAAGAGTTGGATTTCAAAGACGGAATGCACTGGCCGCCAGCCCTCGATTGCAAGGCGATTACAATTTCGCGTCCGAGTGAGATGCGGCAGCCATGTGCTTAGTTTCGGCCGTCCTCCCGCAGAGGCTCGGCAAAGAGTCCCTGCGCAGAACGCGAGGAAAATCCGGCCGGGGCAGGGGCAAGGGTGAGGCGGAGGGATGAGAAAGCAGCAAGGAGAAAAAGACTTACGAGAGCACAGTGCAGTATCGGGAAGAGGCTGGTGGTGTCGTAGAGGCGACGCGAGCGAGAGGTGTAACCGTCGATGATAAATGCCGAGGCGGCTTGCTTACACAGAAATGGCCCGCTGTGCCCGCATCGCGATGACGTGCTTGCCCGACTTTCGCCCAACGTGCGAGGGCACCAACCATGCGTACGTGTACTGGGGGTGCATTCATTCGAGTAACACCACATCCACGTCCACGTCCACGTCCACGTCCACGTCCACGTCCACGTCCACAATCCACGACGCCCCCTCGCTGGTACACCTTCGTTCGTGGCTTGTTCTGTCGTCGGCTCTGTAATCGCCTTCACGTCTGTGGCCGGCTGTCAAACTCGGCGCACCAATCGCTGCCATGTCACTGCAGCCCTCAGTCCACATCGGTACATGGTACGATACTTGCAGCCACTGCAAATGGAAACACTTGTTTTCCGCGCTATTCAACGTCTAGAACAATCACCGGGTTGAAACTACAGTACGACCTCGCATCTACTTCGGAAGCGGAAGCGATCCATACACACCATGCCCAAACAGAAAAAGAAAACACCCGCGCGCACCAAAGCAAACGCCGCCGGACTGCCTTCGTCCAGTCCATCTAAGAAGAACCCAAAGCCAATGCAAATCTGGAGGATAGGAGACTTCTGAATCCGAGAGAAGCTGCACGTAATCTTTCCCCAGCCTACGCGTATAGAGTACAGAGTGGTATATTCAAAGGAAATCAAAATAAAGCAACGCTCAAGTCCGCCCACGTACCACCAACGCCTCGCTGGCCTGTTTCTCGTCTGCCAAAGCAGCGAGGCGACACCAAGAGAGCTTACTCTCCAAAAATAGTCATCCTTCGGTCCATGGAAGCATCTCAGAATCCGCCCCATGTATGCCAGTCCAGTGGGGTTTGTTTTTGTTTCTGTCTTCGGGTATGTAACAAGCAAGGAAATGTAAAAAGAGTGACTAGGGGCCAGGTCTAGGTCCAGTAAAGACTGACGGGTACAAAGGAAAGGTAAACGAGGGGCGCGGTCTGGCAACATGCGGGGTTCTGAGATCTTCTTCCTCGTCCGTTACTGAATGCGTCATCTTGGTTGTTGTGATCTGCTCTGCGAGGATGCGCTCGCTCTTTTCTGAATATCCAAGAGCTTGGCCGAACCAGCGCTGAGATGCCGCATGTGCGTCTTTCCAAAGTCTACGCTTTTGGCTCGCTGGACAGTGCCGAATTCGTGATCCGAGTTAGGCGACTCTGCCTCGGTTGGCTCGGCGGGTGTGGTAGGTTTCTCAGGGGCGATCTTCTCGGCTTGGAAAAAGCTGAGGAGACCTTCTGTGGACTTGACGCGGGGTTGACGGTGTACGACCGTGGGGTGGCGCGCGACCGTTTGGACCTGCTCTTCCTCTACAGATGGTGGGGCACTCGTGTGCGGAGCTTCTTCATCACCTGAGTTGGCGGCAGCGTCTTGGTTCGCTACTGCGGCACTGCTCGCTTTTGTAGCTGACTCGTTTGGCTCAAGTGAAAAGCGGTGATCGTCAGGCTGTGGTGTTAACCTTTTGAAATATTCATCATCCGGAACGCCAAGCTCTTCGTACGAGGCATTAAAATCCTCGGTTCGCTTGAGGGCTGACGAAGAGCCGACACTCGATCGGAAGTAGGATCGGTTTGATCTGCGATTGACGGGTTTGCCAGACAGCCATGAACCCTCGGAATCAACTGAAGCAAGCGACTGTGACATTAAACCCGCATTGGGCGGCCCAGGACTCACGGGTGAATCTGTTCGAGCGCCTGTCTCGGAGCTTTCGGATTCGACGCGAAGGTCAGTAGGTTGCTGGCTACGTCGCCGTGCTGCTATAGCACTCCCTCTCGAGACTTCAGGAGACTGCACTCGCGAGTCTGGAGGTGACAGCGGGAACTCTGGCAGATCCTCCCTAAATTTCGACATGGTTCGTCGGGGCACGCTTGAGGGTTTCTTGATCGTGATGGGTTGTGTGGGTTGCGTTGCAACAAGATGAGCAGGAAGCGGTTGGCGGGACATGGACTCGCGTGACGTATTCGAAAAGGAGACCTCAGACGGCGTGGTTCGACCTGGATCCTGAGAATTCCGTTTGTTACGCCTGAAGAGTGAGGCGAAAACACCCATGCGCCGTCCTTCAGAGCTGCGTCGGCGGCTGGCGCTCTTGCCGGAAGCGGCTACAGTGTCGACGGTATCTACAGCATGGAGAGATCCACTCGCGGTTGGGTCGTGAATGGGTTCCACGGATTCGACTGGTGTTTCCGGAGCAAATTTCTCGGACAGGAGCTCGGGCATCTGTGAGATGTTGGAAGGCCCACGGGAGTGGAGAGGCCCGGAAACGCTGCCGCGAGAGTACCGGATAGCCTGGGCGTTGGAGACGACGGCTTCTTCTACCGGGCTGTCGAGGGGAGTGGGGAGCTGGCTGTTGTCCTGTGTCTTGGGTGCAAGCGAAGCGGTCTCCAGTCGTTGCGGTCGCTGTGGTGTCGATGGGCTGACATCCTGCTGCGGCGAATGTAGTTGTTGCGATGGTTGGGGTGTCGACGGGCGGACACCCTCCATCGGCACCGGTGCATCCTTCTCGATGCCGAGACCAATCGCTCCTCGAGACTCTCGACTAGGGGTCGCGGGTGTCCCGCCTGCTTCTAATACTCTCTGCTTCTCTGCACGGCGTTCTAACCGGCGGCGTAGGCGGTCGTCTTCTTGCCTTCTTTTCTTGTCCCTCCTCCGCTTGTCCCTGTCTAATATCTCTCTCAGCGCGCCGGCGTCGAGTGTGTCTGCCAGATCGTCTATCCTGCTCGTTCGTTTATCGTCCGTGTCGGGTCTGCTGGTGATTGTCCGGCGACCTGTGGTATCGCGCTTGCTCTTGTTCGACGTCGGCGAGGTGTCGGCGTTGTTGTAGTAGTACTGTGTGCCTACGGAGCACCGTATCGTGGGGCGGGGCGAGAACATGTCGAGGGCACTCACGCGAAACGCGCGAGGGTCGGAGTTCCCAGACATGGAAGAGTGTATCGACTCTTCGAGGGGGAGGGATACGTCGGAGTTGGGTCGTTCGAAGCGGCGGTTGAGGGCGCCTTTCACCTTCTTGCTTTCTCGGCGCAGCATGCCACCGGAACTGGCTGCTGAGCGTTTCTGTGGCATCGGCATGCTCATGGCCCTGATCTCCTCTTCCCGGACGTGGTCCTGATCGCGCTTCTGCTTCTTACTCGACTTGCGGCGAACCAAGGCCGACTCATTCACAGAGCGACGCAGCGAATGTGGGCGTTGCAGCCGTCCCCGATCGCGGGCAGTCGGCAGGCTCGACTGTGAATAGTCCTGGTGGAAATTGTAGGCATAGATGTGCTGCTGCGAGATGGGGCGGAGGTGCGGGCTCTGCTCGAGCCGTTTTTGGTCGGGGAGGGCGGTAAGGTCATCGTCGTCGGTGCTGTGCCGGGGTAGACGATGCTCTTTTTCTTTTAGTAAAGCTTGGTCGGCTGGCGGCAGGTTGGGCGAGCTCTTCTCGACGTCGCGCAGGGACCCGGACGAGCGCGAACTCCTTCGTCGCCGTCGGCTGCGGCGACGGTTGGGCGAGTCGCGCAGGGCATCGCTGCTAGCAAATTCGTGGGCACGCGCTGCGACAGGGACGCTGCCGTCTGACACGGCGGCGGATCGACCCTTGAGCTTAGCGGCCTTCCCGCCTCGCCGCCCAAACGGCCACATGGGCATAGCCTATGTGCGGGCGGCCGTCAGGCGTTGGGAGTCCCGTTGCGCCCGATGCGGGCACGTCGACGACGTGATGGGTGGTGGTAGAGAGGAAAACGTGACTGCGCGAGCGCGTTCCGTGTAGGAATGCGGGTCGTGCTATCTAATGTCGCCACGGCGGGAGTCGAGCGGCTGCATGGCGGGCGGATTCGGCAGCGGACGATGCGGGCTGCGGGCCTCGGCGGAGTCTGCGACGGCGGCAGTTGGGGGGGGACAGAGCAGAGCGCAGAGGGCGGCGGGCGGCGGGCGGAGAGTGTTGTGGTGAAGAAGGGAGGAAGTGAAGGTGAGAGTGTGTCTGTGTGCGTGTGGCCCCCGGGCGGACAGGACAGGTGACGCAAGGGGAGAGGGCAGCGAGACCTTGGCCACCAGGCCCACGCCGCCCAGAATACATCGGACAATTACTAGCAGCGTCTGCACTACCAGTGTTCACTACACTGCAATATTGCCATGCGCCCCAGCGGCCCGGCGCCAACGTTCTGCAGCAGACACACACACACACACCCGTCACGAGCAGAGCCGTCCGTGGACAGCAGCTGTTGCGGTAGATGGTGGGCACCTCGCGCGCACACAAGTTGGTTCACCACCATGATGCCACAAGCCACCCCTAACAAGTTTCGCATCCACATCGCTTCCACATGGCTTGCCGTCGACGATCACGACCCCGTTTGGTGCTGGTGGCGAGCGGACCAGCCCTCATGGACGGCCCCCGGCCGTTAACAGGCTCCCCCTAAGCTTGTCGGTGGCTGCCAACGGACAACGCCGGCGCCTCGCAGGCCTTCTGGCTCATCAATGCCTGTGCCAATCATGCCCTGCAAGCATGGCGCAGCCGATCATGCCTCGTCCGCCGGCTCTTTCGCTCACTCACGAGGACAGCACGCCGAGCGACAAGGTCAACGCGCCCTCGCCACCACCGCCCTACAGTACACAGTACTGCACATTCGCGCACAGCAGCCAGTCTGCGCTTCCAATATTGGAATGCTGCAGGACGGAGCCACGTTGCCGAACAACGGTGAACACCCAGCTGCTCTGCCAATCACAGGGGCTGTGCTGCACCTGCAGCACGCGGCATCGGATCCTGCTGTCCAACGCAGTCGACGACAGCTCACCAGGACCTCCCTCCCTCTCGGGTACCCTCTTCAGCATGCATCCCGCTGCTTCGCTGGCGCTGGGAATGTCCATGCACGCTGACATGCTGACACGCCGACACACCCAATCTCCTACATGCCTGTGGGCGGCGACGAAGACATCAAAAAGGACCGCAAACGCCGTTGAGCGTCACGCCTCCCAAGCGGTGCGACCATGGAATGTCAACAACAATGTTTCAGGTGCAACATGTTGTGGTCGCATTTGCCCCTATGCCAGAGGGAAAGGCGTGTGTAGCGCGCTTTGACGTTAACGCGAGAGCCTTTCCTTTTCCCTTGAATGTTCCATGCGACCGTTCACTGGTGGTGTTTTAGATCCGACGATCTCCGGGTCTCGATTCTTCGTATTTTTCCACAACCTTGTCCAGATACTCCACGCGGTGGGTCGTCGGAGATTTTGCACACTTTGCTCCGGCTCATCGGCTCATCAGCTCCCATGGAGCGACTCTCCACCTACAAACATTTTCCCATGCTTTGCCTCGACTCAACGGAAACTGATTGTGTATGGCGGCTCTGTTACATGAGACCTAAATGGTCATCAGAGTTCGACCCCCCGCCACGACATCGCTCCCGAAGACCCTCGACTTAGACTCTATGCAAGCAACGGCAGCGCGAGCGATTCGCCGTGCCGTGGCGCGGTTCTCCGCCGTTACACCGTCCGGGGACGACATTACACCTTCGTCCGACCGGCGCGGTAGTCGCACGTACACGACTGCTGCCACGACAGTGTTGCAGCGCAGGTGCAAGCCATATCCGCAAAACGGGCGCTCGGTCGTCACCTGGAATGTGTTAGCCGGCGGATGATGCATTCACAAGGGATCAGTGGTTCTGACGGAGCGATCTTGATCTCGGACTGACCTGCCCACCAAAAAGGGTGGATGGCTTCAGGTCTACCCCTCGTGGATGTCACTAACGCAGTACCAACGACCGCAGAACAAAGGAGATGGCTTGTCAGGAAAGTTTTCATCCGACGTAGGGGACTAACTCAATTTATTCCCAATATCTCGGCTCGTCTGGATTCGATCGACTCAGCTTGCAGACGACTGAGAACGACAGCCATAATAGTACGCTGAGGCACTATCATCGTTCTGGAAATATGCGAAATGTCCATTCTGATTGGGTGGCTCATGTGATCTACAAAGGTAGCGTCTTGCGAGAGCTGGTGCTAACGGTAATGTAGATCATGGCACGAGCAACCGTCCAAAACATCCAAGCACTTTTCCACCCTCACGACATACCTAGGGCAGGCGAAGTATATGAGATGGTTGAACCAATGGACGCTGGTTGCCTGGCTTCCGCTTTGGTCTCCAACTGGTTAGCGACGAGATTGTTGAGGCGCCGAAAGGGATGGTGGTACTGATGGTCGTTGGCCGTTGGACACGGTTTATTAACAGTAGCCAAGGCGATAGACATATCCGTGCGCCTCTCCGCACATAGGACTTCATCTTCTACTTGCGCCGACTGCGTTTCAATTCGCAACTTGATTCTGCTTTCGAGGACGAAAACTTTACGATAAAGGGGCTTGAGGCTGGATTGCGATGACATCTCACAGTAGGCTGGAGGTACGACTGTATGTTTCGAGGAAGGTGGAGAACCTTACATTCCATCACTACGCAAAGAAGCACATGAACGTGGTTATAGATGGTTCGAGAATTAAGTCTGAAGCCATATATGTAAAAGCAAGAAGCTTTGCAGAATGGCCTATTGCTGCAGCCGGGAAGCATTCTTTGACACAATGGGGACCCCGAGCGATGCGTATTCCGTTCCTTACGTTAGGACGACGCAGTGGGCTCATTGCATCCATAACGAGTGTTCAAGGTTCTCACGTGTAATGTGTTGTTGCACACTCTGCCACTGCATACACTTCAGGCGAAAGTGAATGGAACACGCTAGCCCCAAAACAGACGGATCGTCGCGCTCCCATCGCAACCGTGCCCGCCGTAAACAAACAAGCCCCATCAGACTGCGATTCACGACGACACACACACCCAGTACACCACCACCGCAGTCTCTCACACATCGAACCACAATACCGTAACAATGTCCTACAACCCGCGCATGAGCGTTGCGCCGCGGAGCACCTCCTACAACCAGCGCGCGCCGGCCGCCAACGAGTCCGATGCTTTCATGACCCTCGTACGTCTCCCAACGCTTTGTCGCGTGTTGGACCCATGCTGATAGCCACAGCCCGACAACGAAATCGCAGGATGCATCACAGACATTGGCATTCCCTTCTCGACCGCAGACCTGCAGAAACCGAACCCGCAGATCATCCAGAAGGTGTTTGAATGGCTGGCTGAGTTGCTCATGAACACGACGCGCGATGTGGTTGCGCCGGCGATGCGCGCCGCCGCCGAGGATATCTGCGGGTCGGATGCGGAGCGTATCTTCACGAGTGATACGCGCGATTTGATGGCATTCTTTGTTATCCTTAGGAAGCTGTTGCGCGAGGTGGGTTGTCCGTACTCGATCTGCGTATTTTGCTCACCACTTGCAGTGCGGCATCCACGACTTCACATTCCAAGATCTGTACAAGCCCACGCACCCGCGTCTCGTCAAGATATTCTCGTACATGATCAACTTCATTCGCTTCCGCGAGTCGCAGACGGAGGTCATTGACGAGCACTTCAACAAGTCGCAGCGCACGAAGCTCCGCATCGAGGAGCTTTACGACGAGAAGCAGACCAAGGAGATGCAGCTCGCGGATTTGGAGCGCAACCGTACGTCGACACAGAGGCTCATGGCCGAGAAGGAGAAGCGCAACAACGAACTCAAAGCCCGACTTCTCGAGCTGAAGAGGGGACAAGAGGCCGTACAAGAGAAGTTAGAACGCGCGAAAGAGGAACAGAACAGACTCAAAGCCTTGCTCCAGCAAAAGGTGGAGAACAAAGAGAACGTACAGCGCGAGGTCTTCAAATTGAAGCCATACACCCAGCAAAGCCCTACAGCTCTCGAGGACTCCCTTCGCGACCTGAACGACCGCCTCGGAAACGAGAAGTCGCAAATCGACTCCCTCGACCGCCGCGCTCGTGCCCTCCAAACCTCCACCGACTCTTTCGCTGTCGTTGCTACAGACGTTACATCCTGCACGCGCCTCCTCACCGACGTCCAAGCCGATCTATCTAAAGAGGAAGAAGAACTAGCAAAAGCATCGCGCCACCGCGACGCGCTATCCGATCGCACAAACAACGTGCGAGATGTTGAGCGACAGGAGCGTCTCCTGCAGAAACAGCTCGGTAACGTGAACGCGCGGACGGACAAGCTGAAGACAAAAGCGGATGAGGAGGCTGAAAAGGCGCGAACGAGGATGGAAGAGTTGCGGGAGACACATGCTAAGCTCGCAGAGGAGCGGGGGGAGAAGGGACGCGAGATGGAGAGGAGAAGGGTGAGGATTGAGCAGACGGAGAAAAAGGTATGTCTTGACGCGACGTTTGTGGTGTTGAAGATTACTAACAACGGGTGTAGATGGCAGAGCTCAAAGACAGCATCGAAAGCGAAGTGCATGCTGCGCATGACGAGTACATCAAGATGGAGAGCCATATCAAGCTGTACGTTACAGAGATGGAGTCAAGTATTTAGCTTTTCGGGGGCATTGGCTTGCTGTGGGGTGTATAGTCGTGCGCTTTGGTGCAGAGGCTCTTATGCGGATTGGGATGAGAATGAAGGCGTTTATTTGATTTGTATACCAGAGTCGGGGGTCACTCATTGTTGGGCTGGTGCGGTAGATACCATTTCGTTTCTCATGACATCTTCTGTGCATTTCTATCTTCGCCGTTAATCCGAACCACGCGTACCAAATCTAACGTTGACACTAACCGACCGAAACAGTAAAACACACGTAGACGCGTTCAAGTACTCTATGATACTTTAGATAGATCACACTGGAGCCATAGTGGTCGTAACTGTCCCCAAGGCCGAAGTACAACGTGTGTCGTAAAAGGGAGGCATCGCAAAACCTAGTCTAAGACAAGAACGTACTAAGAGCCCTCTGGATAAGCTTTGCGGATCTCATACATCAACACACCATGTGGCAATGCCCATGTTCCCGATGATATCGGGTGACATGCTGCTTCTTACAGGCTCTATTGTGAATAGTAAGGTAAGTTAGATTGAAGAGCACAAGCCTATAGTTCGCTGCTACGACGAGAAGCCATATACTTCTCTCCCACCAAACACCCTTTCACAAATGCTCATCTCAACTTGCAAGGGGGGATCAAAAGCGCCAACTACTCAGGCATATCACAGCAAGAAGAACCACCGACTAAGCACCAAAGAACAATCGCAGTTAAAGGAAAACGAATTCAACCGCAAAAGAGGTATTAAACATCCGCACATCCCCGCGAAGAAATAACCGGACCAGAAACCGCCTTCGCTAGCGCCCACACCACTTGAACACCCCCCACTCACGTCATGTTCCCCTTCCCCTTCCCTTTTCCCTTCCCTTTCCCACCTGGCGTCGGACTCAAGGGAGGGAAATCCTCCTCACCCCCCTCAGCCTCCTTCCGACTCGCCTCCTCCGCAAGACTAAGCTGCAGCGCGAATTCCAAATCCGACAGCTCCTCCTCTTGCTTACTGGAAGACCCCGCTGTCGCCTTACCAGCCCTCGTAGGACTTGCCTTCGACCTAGGAGGCGTCAACTTCTTGCCCTTGGCATAGCGAATCGGAATGTCGAAGGCCAGATCTGGGGCAGGGGAACCAGAGCCGTGCATGCCAGAAGCGGGGCTGTCTTTAAGGGAGAGACGAATGGCTTCTGCAATATCGGCGTCGAGTATGTTGTCGGTGGGCGGCGTCGGCGACGAAGATTGGGCGCGGACGCTGGGCTCTGGCGTAATCGTGTCGCTGTAAACGACGCTGCCGCTCTCGCTCTCCTTGCGCCGCGACTCGTCCATTTGCATCGTTTCTTGGGAAAGCATGGTAGCATACGCTAGAGCTTCCTCTTCACTGCCTAGCAGATCGATGCCGAAACGACCAGCCATGCGCTCCGTCTGACGATGTCGCTCAAGTCTTTCTCGTTCGAGCTCGTGCCTTTCGTTCGCGATGTAATCTTTCAGGTTCACACGGGCTGTACCGGCAAAACGGTCGTTGGCATTGTTGCTTCCGCGCTCCGAGCGACGAAGACGACGCTTGCTGCTCTTGTATTGATCCGCAGCTGCCGAGCTATAGCTCCAGTACCTGATTTGATTGCCTAGCGAGACCGCCCCGCGCAAGACTGTTGGATCAGGGTCGAGAACGATTGCTCCAGCAGCGAACATGTTGATGCCCACGCCTTGGGCAGATGCCTGAGCTTGCACAAGCCTTCTGCGAGCGCGAGACGAGAAGCGTGAATTTAACACTCGGATCGGTTTCATGTCTGAAGCCAACGGATCCCAGGCCTGTACAAGACCGTCATTGCCACCTATGACAAGATGCAAAGCCGTCAAAGCGATACACGATATCTCAGGAGACTCAGTATAGATGATCCGGACAGGGGCGACAGTGTTGGCAAACTCGGTGCTGCGAGAGACTGGAGCGCGAATGTCCCACAAGAGGACGATGCCGGTGCTTGTTCCGGCAGCGACGAAACGTGCGCGTTGACCAGGGATGTCGGACGGAGATGCAGGCTGGCTAGCAACAGACATGGGTGAAGCAAACGGTGACGAAGCCGTCGAAACTGTCGAGAAGCCTAATGCGGGATCCTCGGACATGGTGACCATCGCAAAAGTAGAACAGTCCAAGGTTGTTGTGGTGAGCTGAACTAGCTTAAGTCCACCGAAGGTCAGATCAGAGCATCGCCATTCTTCGAAGAGACTCTCTCTTTCAGGAGAGCTAGCAGTTGAGATGTATGAAGAACTTCGAGTGCGCTGACTGGAGTTGGGACAAGGAATCTCAAAATTACCGGTCCCGGCTCCACCGAGAGA